>VOFD01001780.1_pt1 | contig 207872 bp, 208 predicted proteins | sample 5384101 | NCBI WGS metagenome assembly VOFD01 (sample SAMN12384723, study PRJNA508395) | human gut metagenome | isolation source: healthy gut C | host: Homo sapiens | reverse complement strand
AGTTAATATACTGATTACCAGTCATTCCATTAGACAATACTCTATTGGGATCTCCACCAGCATAACCATTCAACATTGCTGTGTAGTAGTTCTCCACATATTCCTGAGGAGAAGTCATAACATCATAGTTAGACACACCGCGACGGTTAGTACCCCACTTAGCGTCCAGATTTACAGTTGCTTTTCCCTCCTTTTTTGGTAGTCACCAAAATTACACCATTGGCACCACGTCACCATATAATTTAGAAGCAGCATCCTTCAATACCGTCATCAATATCCTGTGAGTTGATAGCTGAAATAGTCCCCACTTGTACCGCTTGCATACCAATATACGTAATCTGAAGCGTTTTCGCAGAACTTAGTAGATGATATTTTATTGATAATCAATGAGAAATAAATGCCGGAAGAACTTTTTATGAGATATTTGCAATTTGTTAAATAGCTAATTACCAGATATATAATAAATAGTTTTGTAAGCATGTATCTACTCAAATGATCCTTTATTTATATATCAAGATTCTGTTTATCAAGATATTAATAGGTAATAAGGCTAAGCGATGAATTATAATTCCAATACTATAGGTTCGAAAAAACATTTATATGTATGAAATGCTTGAAGAGTATATTGGGAACATATCGGTAAATTACATACATAAGGGAAGTATATTATATGGTCTTGTTTTTTTGACATATATTAATTCTAAATATGGATATATTCATTTACACAGATAATAAAATAGGATAATCTTCCAAGTGATTCAGAAAGAATTCTTATATGGAACACCTTGTTGAATAAAAAGTCAGAAATGTCGTTTACTGCTAACAAGAAGTTAGGAGTTTGAGAACAAGAAGTTAACTCCTTGTCGACAAACTCTTAATTTCTTGTCGACAAGAAATGGATACATTGTAATGCTTTGATTATTAGCATTATTACTAAAGATTATTATCTGCTTATTTGTAATTATAACTCTCATTTTAGATTATTCTTTAAATAGTATTTGGGCTATGGAGTAGGCATATTATGGCAACATTGCGTGTAATGCTTCTTAAGTTCCTTTATATTACTATTTAAATATGAAAGACAGATAATACAAGAAACTGAAAAAGAAGAGAAATAGAACAGAATATCAAATAGACCAGATACATGAAGTCACAAAAAGGTGTAACTCAATTATCCAATATTCCTAAAGCTTCATGGCAAACGGTTACACCTTAATTCAACGAGACTTATTTTCCTTTTTTACGATGAGCTAATGAGTGGTTTTTCTCCAAATCACTTATTATTGTCATATCCATAACATTAGTGTATATTTGCGTAGTTTTCACACTCTTATGCCCTAAAAAGTTTTTGCACGGTTGTAATATTAACACCATTGTAAATCAATAACGTTGCATTAGTATGTCGTGCTGTATGGAATGACACTTTTTAGATAACCCGGCTAATCGGGTAATGATAATCAACTCTTTATTCACGTTCGAATTATCTCTCAAATGAAAAAAAATCTTGTAGATTTGCCTGATACTTATTCAAAATCTGAATTCCCTTTCCGTTGAATAATAAATATAATGGAAGTCGGACTTCTGTACCGGTTTTGACAGACTTATAGATTAACCAGGTCTCCTGATGCATTTCCACAATGTTTTCCGGCTTCATATTTACAAAGTCGGAATATCTCATACCTGCGTAACAACAGAACAGAAATGCATCCAATGTCTTCTGGTATTTTATATATCTTCCAGTCAATTGCAACGTTTCCATTTTTTATAACTCCTCCGGCGCCAAATGCGTATGTCCATTTTCTACGGTTTTGATCTTATATTTCCTGAAGGCATATTTTTGTATATCCATATACTCCTTATTAATAGCTACATTGATATGTCGCTTTAAATGCTTCATATGTTTAGCTATGGTGTTAGTATGATACCCTTTTGATTGCAAAAAATATTCAAATGAAGATACAAACTCAAAAGTTAAATCAGAGAATGTTACATTCTTTTTAAAATCTTGCAATAGTGCAAGCGTAGAGAGATGATTACGCTTGGTACTTTCCTTTAAGCCGGAAGTCATCACTTCCTGCTTAAAAAAGGTATAAATGAAGATTTATCTTCCTGTTCTTGCTGTTCAGAAAGCATCTCTTTTAATATCTCCAAAGTGATAGGTTTACCCTGTTGCCAGAGCTCAAGTTCGCGCTTTTCTATCATGGCCATAAACTCATAAATCAATCGATTTAAGGCATCTGCATTAGGATGGTTTTTTTACTAGTAGTTTTTTTCGCATCCCATTGATCCGGTCTCAGATAGACTTTAGTAGAGAAGTACTTCTTCTTCCTATTCAAGTAAGCCTCTACCTGTACTAAAGCTACGCCTCGTTTATTAAGGCTCTTTTTCCGGTTGTACACTAAACTGTAAATAATCTTGTTCATCTTTAGTTGTTTTAGTTAATACTATGAACAAATAAGACGAAATAATGTGCTATACAAGAAATAAAGAAGACTTAATATCTGTAAAAAGTACGCTTTACAAAGTGTTTTTTGTTTTGTATTTCCTTTATAAAAAAGGTAAATCTACGTAAAATGACTTTCAAATTAATCCTCCCAATGCACATTTTTTAACACTTTTAGTTTAAAAGGTGAGGTATCTATTAAGGAATGATAGCCTGAGAGGTGCTTCAGAGTGATAGCAATCAGAATGTCATTTAGGTTTTTAAGTGCAAAAAGCTGCTGTTAAGCATAAAAACAAGCATTTGATTAACAAATTGATAGATTTACAAGGTTTTTTTCAACAAAATAATTGTTCGTTTCAGTTTTATTAATATATTTGCATTTTGTTAGAGTAAAGAAACAATTAATGTAAAGTTAAACTTTAAGAGAGAATTTATGAAAAGAAAATTAATGCTGTTATTGGCCTGTCTTTTTTGTTGGAATAGGCCTAGTAACTGCCCAAACTCAGACAATCACGGGTGTTGTGATTTCTGAAGAAGATGGGCAGCCAGTTATTGGAGCCTCTGTATTGGTAAAAGGTACTCAACTTGGTACTATTACCGGTGTAGATGGTGATTTTACTTTATCGAACGTACCAAGTTCTGCGAAAACGCTTCAGATTACGTATATTGGTATGCAAGCACAGGACGTTGCAATAAAACCGAATGTAAAGGTTATTATGAAGTCGGATACTGAAATGCTGGATGAAGTAATGGTCATAGCCTATGGTACCACAAAGAAAAAGAGTCTTTTACTGGTTCTGCGGAAGTTATCAAGTCTGAGAAGTTGAAAGAAAGACCAGTTGCAAACGTTACGAAAGCATTGGACGGTATGGTTGCCGGTGTGCAAACTACTTCAGGTTCAGGGCAGCCGGGATCAGGCTCTTCTGTAGTAGTCCGTGGTTATGGCTCTATCAATTCATCACAATCACCGTTGTATGTAGTAGATGGTGTTCCCTATGATGGTAACATTTCAGCAATCAATCCTAATGACATTGAAACGATGACAGTTCTTAAAGACGCTTCTGCTGGTGCTCTTTATGGTTCTCGTGGTGCAAATGGTGTGATTATGATTACTACCAAAAAGGTAATTCCGGTAAGGTAAAAGTGAACTTGAAAGCAAATTGGGGTGTTTCCTCACGTGCTATTCCACGTTATGAAACGATGGACGAAGCCGGTTATTTAGAAACAATCTTCCAGTCATATAAGAATAATCAGATTATCAACGGTGGAGTTTCTCCGGAGTTGGCAGGTGTTGCTGCATTAGAGGCTATGAAAAGTGGATCCACTGCTATGCTAGGCCAGAACGAACAGTATAACCCTTTTAATTATAGTATTACAGAACTGATCGATCCTGTGACAGGAAAAGTACGTAGTGATGCCAAATTAAGATATAGTGAAGACTGGATGGATGAAGCTTTAAAAAGCAATCCTTTACGTCAAGAGTATGTTGCTTCGTTCAGTGGTGGAAGCGACAAAACCAAATATATGTTTTCTTTAGGCTATCTTGATGAAGAAGGTCTGTTAAAGACAACAAAATTCAATCGGTATAATGGACGTTTGAATATAGATTCTGAAGTTACGAACTGGTTAAAAGCCGGAATGAGCGCCAACTACTCTCGCAATGAGAGCAATACAGCTGTTGAAAATTCATCCGGTTCATCCAATGTTTGGTACAGTGCACAATTAATGGCTCCTATTTTTCCTGTCTTTGAGAAAAGATGCCAATGGTGCTACGGTTTATGACAATTTGGGAAATGCCGTTTTGACTATGGTAAAACAGACCGGCCGGTGCCAGTTCAGAGTGGAACACAATTGCTACCTTATATGATGATATGTATTCTACTCAAAGCGATAACCTGAGCGGACGTGTATATGCGGAATTAGGTGATTTGAAAAATACATTCTTGCAAGGATTGAAATTCTCTGTTAATTATGGCTTTGACTTAATCAATTCAGCAAGAGCAACTTATTATAATCCATACAACGGCAACTCTGTAGCCGTAAAAGGTACTATACAGAAAGCTACTGCACGTACATTCAGCTATACTTTCAATCAATTGTTGACATACGATAGAAAGTTTGGTGATCATCATTTTGAAGCTTTGGTTGGACATGAGTTTTATAAATACCGATATGATTATTTGTCAGCAACCAAGACGGGATTCCCATTTGGTGGACTTTATGAACTGGATGCAGCTACAACGATTACAGGAGCATCTTCTTATCAGAATAATTATGCAGTTCAATCTGTGTTATCACGTTTGAATTATGATTTTGCCGATAAGTATTACCTTTCTGCCAGTTTCCGTACCGATGGTTCTTCTCGTTTCTATAAGGATAACCGTTGGGGTAAATTCTGGTCGGTCGGTGGTAACTGGCGTATCTCTCACGAATCTTTCATGAGTGACATTACTTGGATTAATAATCTGTCATTAAAAGCCAGCTACGGTGTGCAGGGTAATGATGCCATATTGAATGGTACCAAACAGAATTTTTATGCTTGGCAGTCATTTTATGATTTGGGTTATGCAAACTCGTCGATGAGCGGTGCGGCCGTAACTTCCTTTGGAAAATAAAGAATTGAAATGGGAGAAAAATGCTAACCTGAATATTGGTATTGAAGCAAAATTGTTTGATCGTGTTTCTGCTACTATCGAATGGTATCAACGTAAGACGACAGATATGTTAATGTCATTCCCAATGGCAACTTCACTCGGTTTTGATGGCTACAACAAGAACGTTGGTAGTATGCGCAATACAGGTATTGACCTCACATTGGGAGTTGATATCTTTAAAGATACTCCGTTTACCTGGAACTTAACGCTCCTTGGCTCTACGATTAAGAATAAGGTTTTGCAACTGGCAGATAAACCGGAAATCATTTCCGGATCTTATATCATTCGCGAAGGTGAGACTTTATATTCATTCTATACTGCAACTGCCGCTGGCGTTGATCCCGCAACTGGAGAACAACTGTATTGGGCATGGGATACCGATGAAAACGGAGTTAAGGGCAAAAAGTATATAACTAACGATATGGCCAAGGCTACTGCATGCAAAGAAATTCAGGGTAGCCGTATTCCTGATTTATATGGTTCCATCAATAATACATTCAAATATAAAGGATTTGATTTGAGTATCCTTTGTACATATTCTATTGGTGGTAAAGTATTGGATGGCATTTATAATACCTTATTATATGGCAATTATGTAGGACAGGCAAAGAGTAAAATGCTGGAACGTGCATGGAAAAATCCGGGCGATATCACAGACATCCCACGTGTTGAAATCGGAAAGAGTTACATTGTTACTGATAACAGTTTGATTGACGCTTCGTATTTTGCTATTAAAAATATTGCTTTAGGATATTCTCTACCTTCAAAGTGGATGAAATCTATCGGATTCGATTCTGCACGCCTGACTGCAACGGCAGACAATGTTGTGTTGTTCAATCACCTGAAAGGTATGGACCCTCAATATAACTTCACTGGGGGAACGGATTTTGGTTACGTACCTGTCAGAACAATTTCATTCGGAATTGATATCACTTTCTAAACCTGATTAAATAATATAAAAGATGAAAAAAAAGTATTATATATATTTTCTTTAATCGGCCTTCTTGCATTCAGCTCATGTGCCGATGAATTGAATACGGAACCGACTGACAAGGTATCAGGTTCTACGATATTTGCAGATGCAAGTAGCGCAGAAACTGCTATAAATGGTGTATACCGTATGTTATATGTAGCAGGGGTGGAGTTCAAACTGGGGCTCAGAAAACTGCGGACAGACAGCTATCCAATTGCTTGGAGATCTGATGGCTGAAGATCATTTAATGAAAGAGCAGGGACAAGGCTGGTTTTATGAAGATTATCGTTTGAATGTTCATGGAGACTATTCAAATAAAGCTGGACGTCCTTATTCTATTTGGAACTTCTATTATACTATCGTTAGTAATGTAAATTATATCATTGCTTCAGAAAACACAATGGGAGGTGATCCGGAACTTAAGAACAGCGTTGTAGGGCAGGCCTATGCCATGCGTGCTTTTGCTTATTACTATCTGATACAATTGTACCAACAAACGTATAAAGGACATGAAGATGCACCCGGTGTACCTTTGTATACAGGGGCAACGGTTGCCGGTTCGGAGGGAAGCCCTCGTGGAACCGTTCAGGGAGTTTATACTCAAATCAATTCTGATATAGAAAAAAGCTATTGATCTGTTAGGAAGTATCAGTAATAAAGTGCAAACGCATGTATCTCATATAGATTACTATGTAGCTAATGGCATAAAAGCCCGTATCTGCCTTACTCAACATGACTATGCAGGTGCTGCGACGGCAGCTGCTGAAGCCTTAAAGAAACCTTCATTGAAAGTTGCCACTATAGCCGAATTGGGCGGGAATAATAGTGTAAAAACAGCAGATGTTTTATGGGGAATGGAAATTATAGCCGATCAGTCCAGTGGTTTTGCAAGCTTCTTCTCGCATATGGATGCTGATGCACCGGGTATGTATGCTTCTAAAAGCACGCCAATGCATAAGCACAGGGTTGTATAAACTGATTTCTGATACAGATGAGCGTAAAACAGCGTGGTTCCGTGGGGCCATTCCTTCTGACGAAGAAAAGACAGCGTCATCTTATACGAGTTACTGCCAAATTAAGTTTAAAATGGCAGATTACACAACCCGTACAGGTGATTACTTACTTATGAGAGCAGAAGAGATGATATTAATAAAGGCTGAAGCCGAATGTCATCAGAAAGAATATGGTGCTGCCCGCACCACAATAAAAACTTTAGGAAACGCGAGAGATAGTAAGTTTGAGGAGCGTTTAGCTGCCCGTACAGATGCAAATACTTATAATTCTGACACTAATGCTCCTTTGGAAACATTAATGGATGAGATTTTATTCCAACGTCGTGTGGAACTTTGGGGTGAAGTGGGACGTATCTTCGATATGCAGCGTCTAGGTTTGGGGGTATAATCGTAATTATGAAGGCTCTAATCATACAGAGAAGGTAACGACAAAGAACACTAATGCCGCTTCTCCATTATTTATCCTTCCTCTGCCGCAGTCTGAAATAGATGGTAATGAGAATATTACCTCTGCGGATCAGAATCCTATAGTTCAATAATTTATAAACCTATATAATGAAGGAAAATATGAAACTATATACAATAAAGAAATATGCTGCTATATTGCTCTGTTTGGCAGCTTTTACCTCCTGCGATACAGATGCAGAAGGTACGAAATATGGTGTAAACGGAGTTGAAGCAGCTTTTGCATCTACTCAAATGAATGTGGAAGTAGGTGCTGAAGACAATGGTATTATCCGGGTTCCCATGTATCGTGGAAATACAGATGCAGAGGCTTCAGTCGGCATTAGCATAGATGAAGCTACAGTAGAAGAAGGTGTATTCACCTTGAAAAGTTCCAATATAGCCTTTGCAAAAGGCGAAGCAGTGGGGTACGCAGAATTAGTTTTTGGTTCTATAGATGACTTGAGCGCTACTGGCAAATATGAGATTGTACTGACCATAGATGACAAGGATGCATTGTCACCTTCTAAATCCGGTGAAATAACTGTAACTGCCCAGAGAAAGTTGACATGGGAGGATTACGGAACAGGGATATATACTTCAGAACTTTTCGGCCAGGCATGGGAACAGCCTATATTGAAAGCTAAAGAAGGTAATATATACAAGTTGCCGGATTGTATAACAGAAGGATATCCCATGGTCTTTACATTGAGTGAAGATGGCCAAACTCTGGTTAATTGGGACTTACAAGCTACTGGATATAAAGATGCTACTTATGGAATGGTGTATTTCACTCCTACCGACATGCAACGTCAAGGCAACAAGTTGCTATTCGCAATGCGTGGAGCTGTTGCTGTAGAAGGCGGGTATGGAATTCTATACAGTGGCTTTACAGAAACATTAGAATTACCGGAATAATTGTTTCCTACTACTGTTATTTGGGAAATAAGTTTGTAACAGAGTATATCTGATACAAAAGATATGAATAAGGCTACCTCATTTTTATTTTGAGGTAGCTTTTCTTTATAAATTATACTATTTAGTTTTCGCTTTTCTGTTTTTCTTGTTTCTGTTCTTTTAAATATTTTTTCTCTAAAAGGTGAATGATGACTTTTTACTGAAAAATATATACTTTAAATTATATTTGCCTCTATGCATGAACCGCTAATCAGAAGTAACTTTCAATTATTTATTATTTTGTACATTCGTGCAGTGAATTAAACGCACAGTAGTTGTTTAATAGTTCATTTATATTTTAATGAAAGCGGTATATTGCTGAATTTCAATATAATATTTTCTAAATATGGGATAATACTGGTAGAATTTAATGAATTCATGTATATATAAAATGCTTATATACAAATAATTATAAAATAGGAAATACATAATATTTAGTTCCTTAAGATATGCTAATTAGTTGATTATTAACAAAATAAGTACTGAATTAGTTCTGCGAAAACGCTTCAGATTTCGTTTATTGGTATGCAGACACAGGAGGTTGCAGTCAAACCTAACTTGAAGGTTGTAATGAGAGGCAATGCCGAAGCTTTGGACGAAGTTGTGGTAATTGCCTACGGTACCGCTAAAAAAGAATCATTGACAGGTTCTATTTCGGTAGTTGACAATAAAAAGATCGAGAAACGTATTACAACCAGTGTGACCGGCGCGCTTGAAGGTGCCGCACCGGGCGTACAAGTAAATAATACCTATGGCGAACCGGGACAAGCTCCCGAGATTCGCATCCGCGGTTTCGGTACATTGGTGTCAGGTGCTTCAAGTCCTCTGTATGTAGTAGATGGAGTTCCTTTTGATGGAAACATGGCCGAACTAAACTCTAACGATATTGAGAGCATGTCCATCTTGAAAGATGCCGCCTCAGCTGCATTATATGGTAACCGTGCTGCTAATGGTGTAGTCCTCATTACGACCAAAAGTGGACGTAATACTAACAAACCAAGTATTACACTACAGGTAAATCAGGGTATATATAACAGAGGTATTCCCGAGTATGAACGTTTGGATGCAGACCGTTGGATGGAAGCAAGTTGGATGGCCAAGAAAAAACTCTATGATGAGCAATACCGGGATGTCAGAAAACGAGGCGGCCGCATATGCCACGAGCCACCTAATCAGTGAGTCCATCGGCCGAAACATTTATAATGCTGCTGACGACAAACTGTTCGACAATAACGGAAAGCTGATAGCTACTCGTCTGACTGGTTATGACGACCTTGACTGGCAGGATGCCATTGAACGTAACGGACATCGTCAAGAATACAACTTGTCGGCTGCTGCATCCGGACAAAAAATATAATGTATATTCGTCCGTAGGCTATTTGAATGAAAAAGGATATGTGAAGGCTACCGGTTATGAACGTTTCTCAGGCCGTATCAATACTACTTATACTCCCAATAAATGGTTTAAGGGAGGTGTGAATCTTACAGGATCCTGGACTAAACGCAACTATAATAGTAATGCCAGCGGTAATGCGTATGCCAATCCATTTTACATAGCCCGCTATATGGCGCCGGTATATCCTGTTTATTTACACAATGCTGATGGCACATATCAATTGGACGCTGCAGGAGACAAAATATATGATACTACTTCCCTTATTTAAGTAACCGCCATATAGCATATGAAATGTTGTTCAATAAGCAGGAAAGCGTACGTAACGTATTAGGCGGACAAGCTTTTGCCACAATCTCATTACCTTATGGAGTGTCATTGACTGTAAAAGGTGACCTGAATAACAGTACTTCCAATAATAAGAAGTACGACAATCCGGAAATAGGTGACGGTGCTACCAACGGTGGTCGTTTGACTAGTTATGCTTACCAGTACAGAACCACGACCTTGCAAGAAATCGTAAATTGGAGCTACCAGTTCAATAACGTACATAATGTCGAAGTTATGGCAGCTCACGAAAGCTACAGTTGGGAACGTAAATATACAGCAGGAATGAATACCGGCATGGCAGTAGATGGAAATCTTACTATGGGTAACTTTCTCAATAACTCTTATTTCACGGGAAGTGATGATGAAGACAAAACGGAATCTTATCTGGCACGTCTGAAATACAACTATGATGATCGCTATTTCTTGGAAGGTTCGTTCCGTCGTGACGGTTCTTCACGTTTCCACAAAGATAACCGTTGGGGTAACTTCTACCCGTAGGTGCAAGTTGGAACATGAAACAGGAATCTTTTTTGCAAGATGTTGACTGGTTAGATGCATTAAAACTGCGTGCTTCCTACGGTGAAGTGGGTAACAATATGGGCGTCAGCCTTTATGGACACATGGCTCTTTATACTATCGACAAGAACGGTGGTGAAGCTGCGTTGGTAAAACAGTCACTTTCTGCACCGGATATTAAATGGGAAACGACTCAGACCGTAGACATCGCTGTAGAAGGACGTCTGTTTAACCGCCTGAACTTCCAAATAGGCTACTTCGACAAGCGCTCTAAAGATTTACTATTTGAGGTTCGTCTGCCGCTTTCGGCTGGCTCTTATCCTTGGGTTGCTGATACTGCCCCGATGAACCTGACACAATACAAGAATATCGGTACCGTTTCCAACCGTGGTTGGGAAATCTCTTTGAATGCTGACATTATCAATAATAACGACTGGAAATGGAACTTTGGTGTGGACGCTACTTTCTTGAAGAACAAAATTGTGAAACTGCCTGACGGAAAAGATATTTATGCAGAACTATTCTGAAGGGCATTCCATCTACGAATGGTACACTTACCACTTCGAAGGCGTGGACCAGATGACTGGTACTTCTCTCTATACACTGGATCCGGATAAGAAGGCTACTGCCGAAGAAGCTGGTGCATTGGTTACCATCAATGGTACAGATTATGCCACTGCCACTTGAGACGCCAAACGTGATTGGGCAGGTAGCGCACTTCCCACAGTCTATGGATCTATCAGTTCGGCGCTTTCTTGGAGGAATTGGGATTTGAATATGTTGTTCACCTATTCTTTAGGTGGCAAGACATATGATGGCAGTTATGCTAGCCTGATGGGAGTATCCGAATCAGGTGCTTCTGGTAACGCTTACCATAAGGATATCCTAAACTCTTGGAAAGAAGTTCCCACCGGTATGACGGAAACTTCCGCCAACCGCATCAATCCGAATGGAACTCCGCGTGCCGATTTTCATAAGTCATCCGACTTGAATGCCGCTAGCGACCGTTGGCTGACCAGCTCTTCTTATTTGGTATTCAAGAATTTGAACCTGTCTTACAGTCTACCTAAAAGTTGGCTGAAGAACATGGGATTGGAAGGGTTGTCATTGACTGCCGGTGTAGAAAACCTTTTTACACTAACCTCACGTAAGGGACTAAATCCGCAATATTCGTTTAATGGAGGTTCGGATGATACGTATGTAACAGCCCGTGTATATAATTTCGGTTTGACTGTAAAATTCTAAAGATATAACCATATAATTCGTATTAGAAATGAAAAAAATACTCAATAAATTGTTCACAGGTAGCCTATTGGCATGTATGGTGTTAGTGTCCTCCTGTGCCGGTGACTATTTGGATACCGCTCCTACCGATTCAACGGGAGCATCCGATGCCGTAGGGACCACGGCAAATGCAATGAAAGCATTGAACGGTATAGCCAAAATTATGACTACCCAGCAGTATTATTTTGGTCAGGGATTTGCAGGCGAAAACAACATCATGGCTCATTATGAAAACTATCCGAGCGAGAATTACTTATATAATATGTATGCTTCCGGATGGTCACCTATTCATAATCAAGAATTCCATACACGCACTAACTCTATTTATGATGCATACGCATGGTACTACTATTATACTATCATTGGTAATGCGAACACTATTCTTACCAATATTGATAATGCCGAAGGACTTCAAACTGAAAAAGATTTTGTCAAGGCTTCAGCACTGACTTTCCGTGCATACGCTTTCGAAAAGTTAGTGCACTATTACTGTTGGCGATGGCAGGATTCCAATAACGGCGCTTCACAAGGACTCGTGCTCCGTATTGATGAATCTACTGGCGGACAAGGCTATGCTACTCTGGCTGAGACGTATGCGCAAATCTACAAAGATTTGGATGAAGCAATTGCCTTGTATAACCAGAGTGGTATGGACCGTGATGCCGCACAAGTATGGATGCCGAATGTAAATGTTGCTCATGCAGTCTATGCTCGTGCTGCTATAACTAAGCAAGATTACACCAAAGCTCTGTCCGAAGCCAAACTCGCCCGCCAAAACTATCCGCTTATGAGTAACGCTGAATATCAATCTGGTTTCTGCAATCCGACGAGTGAGTGGATTTTCGGTTGTTTCGGCGGTTCGCAAGAAAATAATTGGTATTGGAGTTATGGTACTCAGTTTGCTTGTAACGGATATTATGCGAGTGCAAACAATACTGGTGCTGGGGCCATTGGGCGTGAGCTTATTAACCGCATCCCGGACAATGATGCCCGCAAAGCGCTGTTCTTAACGGAAGACAAATTCCCCGGCTATAATTTTAATGATGGTTCAGCCATGGATTTGACTTACGGTATTCTTGGACTGGGTAAAGGCGAAGAAGCTGACTTGCTTTGGGAAGACGCCGCAGAGTATTGCCAGAGAATGGCGGTAAGCGGACTTGCCGCTCCTTATCAATCTGGCTATATGTATTTGGGTGGACAGTTGAAATTCTATGTATTTGATACTCGCTATCTGCCTTTCATTCGTTCATCAGAAATGGTATTGATTGAAGCAGAAGCCAACTACTTCTTGAACAATGAACCGGATGCACAAGCCGCTCTGATAGAGCTGAATGCTACCTCTGGACGTAATCCTGAATATACTTGTGCTAAAATCGGTGAAGCCCTTTGGAACGAAATCATGGATTATCGTGAACTTGAACTTTGGGGTGAAGGCTTTGCTTGGAGCGATTACAAAAGATGGAATCGTTCTGTAGTGCGTAAAGGATTCGCTGATGGAGGTAATGCACATATTTCCATTGCGAAAACGATCCCAGCTGATGGTGCAAACAAATGGACTTGGGATGTGCCCTTGAATGAAACCGATTACAACGATGAATTAAATCTTGCAGGAAAATAATTCTATCAGAACATATTGGCGGAATTAATTCATTACCATACCGATATGAACTATAATTCCGTCAACAGGTTCTACTGGATTTATAGATAAAGTGTTTTTGTTTTAGTGGAGGGAATGTCCAATGACATTCCCTCCATTACTGCTTTATTATGAAATAGGTTAGTTGAAAAGCATCATTCTTGTTAAAACGGACATTAAATACCTTAATAATTGATTCTGCATTCAATACGCCACTTGGATTTAATTATACAGCTCAAGACGAGGTAAGTATTATAACTTTTCCATAAGGCTCTAATAAAAAGTGATGTATAAAAAAGAACTGTAAATTGCCTCCATCCTGTTAGTAATTAGCCTTAGATATGTTCTAAATCATCTCTTTGAAAGAAAGAAGAAAGGAACTGGTCATGGAAGGTCATCGCTTCTACGATGAAATGCGATTGGGTTTAACCCTAAACCGTGAAAAAAACACAAGGTGAGGGTACTGACCATTACTTAAATTCAACGAATTTAATATCTCCGAACTGGGATGATTACAGAATAATATTAGCTATTCCACAAGCAGAAGTTGATGTTAGCCCTAATATTCAAGGGCAGCAGAATCCGGGATACGAATAAAGTCTTCTTAAAATAAAGTTGTTTTAGCTGAAATGCACCCTAAAAGTTTTATATATGACTTTTAGGGTGTTTTCTTATATTTATTTTCTCTAATTAAACCTGTAATTCTCTATTATATAAGAGAATAAATATTGATTTAATATAGGCTAATTGGAAGTTAGAGTAAATGTTCTATTTATCGTTTTTATCGATACTGTTATTTGTTGTTTGTGAGAATGAAATTGTTCGTATTAAGCCCAACTGTACATAGTACTTTTTTTTATTGAAAAATCAAGACTACGTGGTAAATTATTGATATGCATGCAATTTACCAATCTGGTTTGGGTAGAAAATTCAAGTATTTCATACATTTCAATCTCTACTTGAACCCATAGTATTAGTTTTGTCACTCATTTATATTCACATTCAAAAAAACAACTAGCTGATAATTAGGTATTTGAAAATCAAATAAAGGAACTTTTAGGTAGATACAAATATATGTTCATGTTTTGTATATATCTAGTTTCTAGATATTTAATAAATTATATTTGTCTTGATTTGAGTTCTATAAATATATATTTGTTATTGATTATCAACAAGATGCAACCTACCGAGTTCTGCGAATACGTTGCAGATTTCGTATATTGGTATGAAGGTACAAGAGGTTTTGATCAAACCAAATGTAAAGGTAGTCATGAAGGCAGATACCGAAATACTCGATGAAGTTGTCGTTGTTGCTTATGGTACTGCTACGAAGAAATCTTTCACAGGTTCGGCTACGGAAATTAAAGGAGAAAAGATATCACTAAAAAACCCAACAGAACTATCTAAAGCTTTAAGTGGTGAAGTTGCTGGTGTTCAGGTAATGTCTACTTCTGGTCAACCTGGTTCAAACGCAAGTATCCGTATTCGTGGTTTAGGCTCGGCATATTCAAGTCGCGCTCCACTGTATGTAGTAGATGGTATCCCGTTTGAAGCCGATTTAAGCGGCATTGACCCCAGTGATATCGCTTCTATGACAGTCTTGAAAGATGCTACTGCTACGGCACTTTATGGTTCACGTGCCGCAAATGGGGTAGTCTTAATTACAACTAAAAAAAGGTGAAAAGGGCAAAACACACGTTGAGGCAGAAATTAAGTATGGAGCCAATATGCGCCTAATCCCGCAGTATGATGTAATTGACAGTCCTGAACGATTTACAGAGTGAACTTGGGAAGGTTTGAAAAATTATGCAGGTAACAGAGGTGGTATGGATGCCACACAATCTGCTGCATGGGCATCTAAAAATCTTTTTCAAGCACAATATGGTATTGCTCCAATCTATAATATGTGGAACGCGGATGGTGCACAGTTGATTGATCCTGCTACCGGGCGTTTTAACAGTGGAGTTGCACGTAAATACACTCCTGAAAAGTGGGATGACTATATTTTCCGTACAGGTCAGAAATTGGATGCCAGCGTAAAAATATCTGGTGGTAATGAAAAACTGACTCATTATACTGCTTTTTAGTTATTTGAAAGATGAAGGCTATTATATTTCTTCAGACTATCAGCGTTTTAATGTTCGTAATAATATGAGTAATCAAATTACTCCATGGTTGAAGGCTACAACATCTTTGGCATACGCATATATGGAAACCAATAAGCCTGGACAATCGGATAGTAATATGAACAACGGCTTTCAGTTTATTAATGGTATGCCTTCTTTATTCCCTGTATTTGAACGTGATGAAGATGGAAATATCGTAAAAGACACGAAAATTGGTGGAAACAAATTTGATTATGGCATGAATGCCGGATATCAGCGTCCTTTCGCTTCCGGTATCAATCCGGCAGGTGCATTATTATTAGATAAGGATGAAATTGTTTCACATCAATTCAATGGAAATGGATCTTTTGAAGCTAAATTCCTGAAATACTTTAAAATAACTGCAAATGTAGGCTTGCAGTACTTAGGTTCGGCAGAGAATGAACTTACCAATCCTTATTATGGTGATAGTGCTGGCAAAGGACAGATTGCAAAATATCAGACTAACTACCTGAATTTCACAGCTAATCAGATACTTTCCTGGGGACAGAGCTTTGATAAACATAATTTTGATGCTTTCGTAGCTCACGAGTCAACATCCAGCAAAACATCTGTTGCTTATGGAAGCAAATCTAAAATTGTTAGACCAGATAATACAGAATGGAGTAATGGTGTAATTATGGACTATCTGGAATCATATACATATGGATATTCCATTGAAAGTTACTTTGGCCAACTCCGTTATGACTACGATAATAAATATTTCCTTCACGGAACGGTTCGTGCGGATGGTAGTTCTCGTTTTGCCAAAGGAAATAAATGGGGTATATTTGGTTCGGTAGGTGCTGCCTGGGCCATTACAAATGAAGACTTCATGAAAGATGTCAAATGGTTGAAAAACTTGAAATACAAGTTGAGTTGGGGTGTATTGGGTAACCAAGATTTTATAACGAACCCGGTTGTTGCCGGTTACTATCCTTATGAAGACCTTTATACAATTGATAACTTAAATGATGAATTCACATTCAGTTTTAAATTTAAAGGTAATCCCAATTTGACTTGGGAAAGAAGCACTACTATTAATACCGGTATCGAATTTAATATTGCCGATGTATTAGAAGGCGAAGTAGAATACTTCCACAAGAAAACAACCGATATGTTGTTTATGAAGCAAGTTGCTCCTTCTTTGGGATATGCATCTTATCCGGTAAATGACGGAGCATTAGTAAATAAAGGTGTTGAATTTTCATTGACAGCACATTTATTAAATAAGAAGGATTATAAATTTGATTTCCGACTGAATGGAGGTTACTATAAAAATGAGATGACCCAAATGCCTATCGATGAAACAACCGGTACGGAGAAGCCTATCGAAATCAGTACATATTATGGTTGGGCAAAAGGTCATTCACTATATGACTTCTATATCCGCGAATATGCAGGCGTTGATCCGGAAACCGGCTTCGCATTATATAACCAATATTATAATGTAAAAGCTAATGGTGAAAGAGAGTTGATCACTGATATGGAAACTTATAAGTCTAAGAATACAATTAATAAGCTTGAAGTAGAGCAAACTAGCGACTGGGATAAAGCTACCAAAAAGTTTGTAGATAAGTCTGGTATCCCTGCATTGCAAGGTGGCTTTGGATTTGATTTGTACGCTAAGGGAATTACCCTTAATGCAACCTTCTCTTATGGAATTGGTGGTTATGGTTACGATTACAACTATGCAGCGATAATGCACAGTGGTACATCAGGTTCATATAATTGGCATAAAGATATAGAAGGTCGTTGGCAGAAACCAGGTGACATAACTAATATTCCAAGTTTATCTAACGACTATGGTGGTGGCGCTGATGGTACTAACTATGCTAATGCAAGTTCTACTCGCTTCCTGACAAGCCGTTCATTCTTAAACCTTGCTAACGTAAGAATAGGTTATTCATTGCCCAAAAGTATTGTTGCTAAACTACATCTTTCTGATTTGAACTTTTTCATTTCAGGTGACAACTTATTGTATTGGTCAGCACGTAAGGGGTATGTTTCTATGGCGTCTTCCGGTAATAGTGACAATGTTAACGATGATAACAAAAATGATTCCGGCGAATCAGGTAGAAGCCAGTATGCTCCTTTAAGTACAATAATGGGTGGTATTAAAATTCAATTCTAACATTAAAAATAAGAATTATGAAATTCAATATAAAAATATATATTCCGGTAACAACCTTAGGGTTATCACTACTATTGAGTGGTTGTGGTGATTCTTTCTTAGAAAAGAGTCCATCAGATTACATTACTTCCGGAGATTTACAGGAAGTAGCGAAATGGAACTCTAATATCTTAATGGGACAAGCTTTGGGTACATATTCCACTACATTTGCTATGAATTCAGGTGGTACGGGTGGCCACGATGATTTTGGACAGAAATCTGTAGATATTGCAACAGACTTGATGAGTGGAGATATGGTTATTATGTCACAAGGGTATGGATGGTTTGAAGCTGCGGGTTCATTAACTTGCACCACTACCACCGCCGTTAATTATTCTTATCAATTTTGGAGGTATTATTACAAGCTCATAAAAGCAACTAATGAAATACTGGATGCAGCAGGTGGTGACGAAGTCACTCCCGAAGGTGAAGAAAACCAGATATACTATGCGCAGGCTAAAGCTCTGAGAGCTCATTCATATTTTAACCTAGTGAACTTATATGCAAGACCTTATGCAGAAGATAAAACAGCTTTGGCTATTCCCGTTTATCGTACGCAATTAACATCAGAAGCTGTGAAAAAATCTTCAGTAGAAGATGTCTATACACTAATAGTGAAAGATTTAACCGATGCAATTCCTTTACTCGAAGGGTTTAAACGTCCTTCGGGTGCAAAAGACCAAATAGATCAATCGGTAGCAAAAGGTATATTAGCATACGTTTATTTGACTATGGGTGATTATAAGAATGCAGCTAAATTATCTCAAGAGGTAATTGACTCTAAACAATATACCTTAATGAATAAGACTGAAATTATTAATTCAGGATTTGCATCTGTTAGCATTCCAGGATGGATGTGGGCCATTGATTTGACAACAAGTAATTCTCCAGCTCTTCCTACTTTCTGGGGACACATGGACTTGTTCACTTATAGTTATGCCTATGCAGGTGGAGAGAAGTTAATTGATACGGAATTGTATAACTCAATTCCGGCTTCGGATGCTCGCAAGAAATGGTTTAGTGAATATAATTCAAAAGGTGAACAATATGAGCTGACCAATTGGTGGAAATTCTATAACTCTAAACGAATTATGGGCAATCGCGAATGGTATGATGATGAAGTTTATATGCGTGTTGCCGAAATGTACTTGATTAATGCAGAAGCCAATGCACGCGAAAATAACTTACCGGCTGCCAGAGTTTCATTGAAGGCATTGCTGGATGAGCGTGATGCTGACGCCGCAGCAGCAGTAGCTGTGATGAATCAGGATGCATTATTAGATATGATATACTTCAACTGGCGTCTTGAACTGTGGGCTGAAGGACGTGGGCTATTAACCATGAAACGCTATAAGAAATCAATTACCCGTTGTGCAGAAGATGCAATGCTTCCAGGTAGTACTTATAGTTATGATGACAAACGTTTGATATTCAATATTCCGGAAAGAGAGATTACTAATAACCCAAATTTGGCTGAGTAATCAGTAAAATAAAGTGTTTTTAGAAAAGGGGATTTGTGAAAATCTCCTTTTCTTGTATTTAAAAGTAAAGGTATTGATTATTCTTTTTGCTTTTCACGAATTTGCAGCATTAAGATAGACCTGTCTACAACGATGGACACCAGTAATTATCACTACTTCCGGACAGTTTAATGACCTTGAATTAGCAGAGCGCATGCTTCCTAAATTATTCTGTTCATTCCTTCGTTCTTAAATGATTTGGTGCAATAGACTTTTATTTATTATATATTTTTTAGAGCGCATTGCAAATGCATGGAAGTTTATATTGAAAATAGAAAGAAATAGAAAAATAACAAGTACAGAGATTACATTTTATTTATGCTGTCATTAAGCACTTTTAAAGGTGAAATATCCGTGTTGTATTTGCCGATGCGGACTGTTGAATAATGAAAAATCCAAACTATTTGTGAAATATCCGTGTTAATATGAAAATTTAGTGGAACCTTGACCTGGATGTTGATTATTATTTACATTGCATTATGGAATTGAACGCATAGTAATCGTTTTTTTAGTTCATTTATATCCCATATCAAATAGCAATATACTAAATAGTAATATACTAAATAGTAATATACTAATAACTAGAGATTTAACTAACTAATATAGTATAATTCCGGTAGATATTAACACATACTGCTATTTATTAACATGCTATATATCAATGTGTTATAAATTGTTATCACTCAAATACAATTTCTTACACCATGTATATACATCTGAAAATTAGATATATAGCATTCGCATAGTTCTGCGAAGACTTTGCAGGTTTCGTACATTGGTATGCAGACACAAGAAGTGGCTATTAAACCTACTATGAAGGTCTTTATGAAGGTTGATTCAGAGATGCTTGACGAAGTTATAGTGGTAGCTTACGGTACTGCAAAGAAGTCTGCATTTACCGGATCTGCGAGTGTTGTAAAGGCAGATAAACTAGAAAAGCGCCAAGTATCCAACATTACCAACGCATTGTCGGGTAGTGTAGCCGGTGTACAAACTACAAGCAGCAACGGCCAACCAGGAACTTCAGCCACAGTACGTATTCGTGGTATTGGTTCTATGGCATCCAGCAGCAATCCGTTATACGTAGTAGATGGAATTCCTTTTGATGGTGATATTTCTTCTATCAATTCACAGGATATTGAAACTATGACTGTACTGAAAGATGCTGCCGCAGCTGCTTTGTATGGTGCACGTGGTGCTAACGGCGTTATTTTGGTAACCACTAAAAAAGGTAAGGATGGTAATGCGCGTGTATCTATAGATGCACGTTGGGGTAGCAATTCTCGTCAAGTAGGTAAATACGATGTGATGGAAAACCCTGATACGTACATGGAGACTCTCTACAAGGCTCATTACAATGCTGCTTATTACAAATTGGGACGTACTCCAGAAGCAGCGCACACCTATGCTAACACACAGTTGTTCCCCTGCAATTGGTTACCAAATATATACGTTGCCTCAAGGTGAAGGTCTTATCGGTATGGATGGTAAAATCAATCCAAATGCGAAGTTGGGCTATAGTGACGGACAATATTACTATACTCCGGATGATTGGACAGATGGAACGATCTCCAGTCAAATGCGTCAAGAGTATAACTTGAGCGTATCAGGTGGTACAGACCGTTTGAACTACTATTTCTCTGCCGGTTACCTGGAAGATAACGGTGTTATCGAAAATTCAGGTTTCAATCGTATTTCTACGCGTTTGAATGTAGACTACCAAGCAAAAAAGTGGCTAAAATTCGGCACCAGCTTAGGATATACTAACTCTAAGAGCAAATATCCGGGCGACCAAACAGCTACTGCTTCTTCAGGAAACGCTTTCTTACTGGCAAATAATATTGCTCCAGTTTATCCGATGTATGTACGTAACGCTGATGGTTCACTAGCTTACGACAAGAATTCAGGTAACAAGATTTATGATTATGGTGATGGTAGCAGTACAAACAGCACGCGTAACTTTATGTCTATGTCAAACCCCAAGGGTGACTTGCTTTATAATAAAGAAGAATACCTGATGGATATCCTTAACGGTAAATGGTTCATCGAGTTGTCCCCAATTGAAGGACTGAAACTAACAGGTTCATTAGGTGCCTATATTGATAATACACGTTATAATGTTTTGGGTAACAAGTATTATGGACAGTCTGCAAGTTACGGTGGTACTGCACAACAAGAACACATACGTACATCCGCCTTCAACCAGCAATACCTGGCTACCTATAAGAAAAGCTTCGGCATGAACAATTTCGATGTTCTGTTAGGTTATGAGAGCTATGACTACCGCTATGAATATAGTTATGCAACCGGGCAGAATCTTTATAAGGATTATGATTTCACGGTAAACAACACTATCGATAACAAACGTGGTGGTGGTGCTCGTGACGAATATTCTACCAGAGGCATTATCAGTCGAATCAATTACGACTTTGATGAAAAATACTTTGCCAGTGCTTCTTACCGTCGCGACGCTTCTTCTCGTTTCCATCCCGACAAGCGTTGGGGTAACTTCTGGTCGGCCAGTGTCGCATGGGTTATCAGCAAAGAAGCATTTTTGGAAAATACAGAATGGATTGATATGTTGAAACTAAAGGCTTCGTTTGGCCAGCAAGGTAACGATGCATTGCTGAGAAACGGTTTGCAAAACTACTATCCGTATCTGGATCAATACTCCATGACCGGTGCTAATGGTATATTCTCGGATGGTACACTTTATTATAAAGGTAATCCAGACATCACTTGGGAAAAAGTAACTCCTTCAATATAGGTACTGACTTCACACTGCTCAACCATAAATTAGAAGGTACCATAGAATATTTCAACCGTAAGACTAGCGACATGCTTTATAATAAGCCGGTAGCAAACTCCAACGGTTACAGTTCTATTCCAATGAACATTGGTTCGATGACTAACTCGGGTGTAGAAATTGAATTGAATTATACTCCGATTGATATCAATAATTTGAAGTGGAACATTTTTGGGAATGCCACTTTCCTGAAAAATAAAGTAAATAAGCTGCATCCTGATTTGAATGGTGAATTAATCAGTGGTTCACGTATTTATCGCGAAGGTGAATCTATGTACCAACTTTATCTAGTGAAATATGCAGGTGTTGACCCCACTACCGGACAATCTTTGTTCTGGGCGAAAGATGATGAAGGAAACGCCTATACAACAGCAGACTATGCTGTCGCTTCTAATTGCAAAGAAGCTACCGGTGATTTGCTTCCGACCGTCTATGGTGGTTTTGGTACTAGCTTGGATTTCTATGGTTTTGATTTTTCTATCCAGTTCTCTTATCAGCTGGGTGGTAAACTGTGGGATTATACTTATCAAGACTTGATGCATGGTGGCAGCAACAGTAATGCCGGTTACAACTGGCATAAGGACATTGCTAAAGCTTGGACGGCAGAGAACCCGAATACAGATGTTCCTCGTTTGTGTGCAACCGAAAACTATGATGCAGGTTCAAGCTCCGACCGCTGGATTGTTTCTTCCAACTACTTGTCTATTAACAATATTACTTTAGGTTATACATTACCGAAAAGAATCGTACGCAACTTGGGAATAGAATCACTTAGAGTTTATGGTGCTGCCGACAATGTTGCATTGTTTGCTGCACGTAAGGGATTAGATCCACGTCAAGGTTATGTATCATCTACCACCTCTACGTATGGTGCATTACGCAGTATTTCGGCAGGAGTGAAATTAACGTTCTAAACTATACTAACTATAAAGCAGAATAACAATGAAAGATATAAAATTTAAAATATTCGCATCGGCACTTGCAAGTGTATTGCTTGTGGGGTGTAATGATTTGGATACCGAACCACTAGGTGCTGTTGTTACAAGCGACCAGAAAGAAGAAGTTGTTAAAAACGACCCAGAAATGGTATCGGCAAGTGTAACGGGTATCACTGCGATGTTCAGTGTATATGGCAATGCCATCCCCACTTCTTTTGGACACGACGACTTCGGTTATGGTTCAATTATGCTGAACTTGGACAGCCGCGGCACAGATATGGTTGGTTTAGATATAAACTATAACTGGTTTACCCGTTCTATGACTTTTTGAGGATCTTTTCTTTAACTATCGCCCGACAAACATATTATGGCGTACGATGTACAACCAGATCTATACTGCTAATGGAGTAGTGAGTACCATCGACCCAGCTACGGAAGATAGCTCTCTAAAGTACTACCTAGCACAAGCTTTGTCTATACGTGCATTCGATTATTTCGTATTGGCTCAGATGTATCAGCATACTTATAAAGGGAATGAAAGCAAGCCTTGTGTTCCTCTGATTACAAACGAAAATGCCAATGAGGCTGCTGCTAATGGTTGCGCCCGGTCTACCGTGCAAGAAGTTTACGATCAGATCATGAGTGACCTGAACAAAGCTGTATCTTTATTAGAAGCTACTGACAAAACCCGCGGTACCGATAAGCGCTATATCAGCAAGGAAGTGGCTTATGGTTTACGTGCACGTGTCAATCTGACCATGCAAAATTGGACTGCGGCAGCTGAAGACGCTCAAAAAGCCATCAACGGTAGCGGTACACCTTATAGCCGCGAAGAAGCAGGTGCTCCGGGCTTTACAGAAAGCAGTGACCACTCTTGGATGTGGGCCATTGTAATCGCTGAAACAGACCGTGTAGTAACTTCCGGTATTGTGAATTTCCCTTCACATATGGGATCACTGAATTATGGATACGCTTCAGTAGGAGCATGGCGTATGATCAACAAGAAGTTGTATAATGAGATTCCTGATACAGACGTTCGTAAAGGATGGTGGCTCGATGCCAATAAGCACTCTGACAATTTGAATGCAACACAAGTAGCCCAAGCTACGAAATATGGTTGCCCCGCTTATACCCAAATGAAATACGGTCCTTATAAAGGAGTAATGGCTCAAAGCACCAACGCAAGCGACATTCCTCTGATGCGTGTGGAAGAAATGTATTTGATTTTAGCAGAAGCACAAGCTATGGGGGGAAATCCTTCAACCGGCGCAGCTACTTTACAAAAGTTTGTAAATGACTATCGTGACCCTGCCTATGTTTGTACCGCTTCCAGTGCAACAGCTGTACAGGATGCAGTATGGCAGCAACGCCGTATTGAACTTTGGGGTGAGGGCCTTTCTTATTTTGATATTCTGCGACTGAACAAAGGTATCGACCGTCGTGGAGCCGGATTCCCTGCCGCTTATGTATTTAACGTGCCGGCTGGTGATAACACCTTGATCTACCGTATCCCTGAAAGTGAAGAACAAGGTAACTCATTGATCTCGGCATCAGACAATAATCCGGTAACATCAATTCCGTCTCCGGTTACAGACAACTAATGAACATAGGTAACAAACTGAAAAAATAGCATTATATGAATTTCAATAAATCAATTCTATCCATAGCGCTGTCGGTAGCGGCTGTCATGTTTGTCGGCTGTAGTACCGATGGTCATTGGGACAAAGCCCCGATAGACAGCGAAGTGAAATATACGTTCGACCAGAGCGAACAAACCTATAGCGTAGCAGGTACTGAAACGTTGACTGAAATCAAAGTTTCTCTGACACGCAATACCAATGTAGGTGCATCGACCATTGCCGTAGATGCAAAATTTAACGATCCTGCATTGAGCGGACCGGCTGAGGTAACATTTGCAGATGGTAGTAATACCGCCATTTATACGATTGCAGTAGGTGACATTCAAGTAGGCGTTTCTTATAAAGCGACTCTTTCCATAGCAAAGGATAATACCTCTGTATCAGGCAATTCTACCACAACAATTAATTTAAGCAAATTGTACAATTGGGTAGCAGCCGGTAGCGCTCAGTTCTATACTTCATGGTCAGGAACCATCGACGATAACGGTTTGGTAGGTGACGGTGTAAAAGTGGATATAGAAAAGGCAGAAGGTGGTAATGGTTTGTACCGACTGGTAAGTCCCTACTATTATTCAGAAACAGCAGCCGGTGCAACAGGAGTGACTTTGGAAAAGGGACACCACATACAGTTCACCGTTAATGCCGCTAATGGAGCACCTGTCGGATTCCCAACTACGGTTCAGAAAATGGGTGAAGCGAGTGCAGACGATGGCAACTATTACTTTGCCTACACACCGGGTAAGAACAACTGTGCATTCGAAAACGATGGTAACCTCTATATAATCAATGCCTTGGTAGGTTATGATGAAGGTGGAAGCAGCGTTAGTCTGGGTTGGTATCAGACCGTAGCATTTATCTGGAATGTAAATTATCCATGGTGATAATCATACGATAACTGAACATTTTAAATACCTCCGAATGTCCAACCTGACATTTGGGGGTATTTTTATATCAATCCTTCTTTCAAAATATCCACCAATATCGGCTTCGCCCCACTCACAAAACACTCCACAGCAATTACCATCAGAATAAGTCCCATCAGGCGCATCATCACATTATTTCCCGTTTCCCCTAAAACTTTTACCAGTCGCGTAGAGGCACGCAAGATGAAAAATGTAATCAAGTAGATAAAGGCGATCATACCAATCAGTACACCTTTCATTTGGATAGTATGGGCATCCTGCATCAACACAATAGCGTTTGCTATGGCACCGGGACCGCAAAGCATCGGAATCCCTAAAGGGGTGACGGAGATGTCATCGGCATAAGTTTTAATCTCTTCATCTTTCAATTTCATTTGTGTATAACGCGCCTGCAACATATCAAAACCGATTTTAAAAATGATGACACCACCGGCTATACGAAAACCATTTGTGGAGATCCCAAAGAACTTGAACAGGAACTGACCTGCAAAGGTAAAGACCATAATCGTGATGAAAGCCACTAATGTAGCACGAGACACTACAGACTGTCGCTCCTTATCCGTCATTCCATGGGTCATGGTCAGAAAGACGGGCATAGTCCCGAGAGGATTTGTCAACGTAAAGAAAGAAGTGAAACAAAGCAAAGCGAAAGGTAAAATAGTATCCATAGCTGCAAATTATGTGTTTACGCTGACAAAATTACAACTAATCCCTCAATGTCACAACAATTGGAGCAACTCTTTCAAATCTGTAATCTGATAAGTAGGCTTAAATGGAAACTCGGTACGTCCCGTTACATTATAGAACACCTGGTGCATGCCTACTCCCTGAGCACCCGTTATATCATTTTCCCAGCTGTCACCCACCATCAACGATTCACGCAGTTCAGACTGGGTAGCCGACATGGCAAAATGGAAAATCTCGGGCCATGGCTTCAAGATACCAATATCATCTGATAGAACTACTTTCTTGAAGTAATGGTCAATCCCGGCAGAACGCATTTTGTGACATTGCAGTTCCTGAAATCCATTGGAGAGGATATAAAGATTATATTTAGGTGCCAGATATTCCAGCACTTCCTGCGCATGGGGCATCAATCTGCTTTTTGTAGGAATAACCGCAAAGAAGTCATCAGAAAAAGCTTTCGCTAAAGCCGCATCCCCCTCTCCTACTGCCTCCAGCGGATAGAGAAAACGTTGACGATTCAATTCTTCCTTTGTCACTTTTCCATCTGCATATTCTGCCCACAATTCGATATTACGCTTCTCATAGAGTTCATAGAAATGGTCAAAAGACCGAAAATAGCGATCATATTCATATTTGCGATACATTTCCTCAAATGTATCCCGGGCATTAAAAGAAAAGGCCCAGAGAGTATCGTCCAGGTCGAAAAAAAAATATTCTTGTACTGCATATAAAAAGAAAATGGCAGGGATAACCCTTCCCTGCCATTCTTATAATTTAATTAAGTTATTTTACTTGGATAACCAGGTATCTGGATACGCTCCAGAAATCTTTCGGATTCGTAATCTTCAGAACGAGCTGATCTTTATCATCTTTCTCCAAAGCATAAGAACCTGCCGGATGAGTGGTCAAGACATCTGCACTCTTGGAATACAACTTAATTTCTTTCGTTGTACGAATATCAACCTGAGTAAAGTAATCCTTATTGATATCACTATCCTTAAGCACTTGCTTTTTTCTGGAAGAGACCGGTATTTGTCAGAATATTCTGATCCTTCAGTTCTTTCTTTGTTCCGAAAACAAACCAAGCAGTGTTCAGTGCCTTATCCTGTTCAGCTACGGTTTTAGCTTTTGCTTCATTTTCGGCAGTAAGCACTTCTTTGTCAGTTGACAGGCCAGTCACAGCTGCATCCAGTTCCTGAATACGAATATTCTTGGAGGCAAGTTCAGCCTGCAATTCCTCGATACGCTGGGTTTTGGCTACCAATTCCTGGGTCAGAGATTCTACAGCTTTCTTCAACTGGGTAGAGTTATTCTTGCTACTTTTTCAGCATAGCTTCCAGTTTAGCAATCTGCTCTTTGTTTTCCTGCATTTGTTTCTGGATAAATTCAATATCAGTGGCTATTTGCTGCTTAGCTGATAAAGAACCTTCTGAAACCGCACCACGCTGCAAGTCTACGCGGCTTTCGGCGGCATTGATTTGGCGGAAGCCTTCAGAGATATCATTGAAAGTACCCATCATTTCATCCAGTTCAGCATTACGCTGAGTAAGTTCCATCAAAAGAGAATCATTTTCAGCTTTCAGTTGGTCTTTACTTCCACCTGACAAGCCGTCGCACGATGCCATAACGGCCGCACATACAATTAAAACTGCTAACTTTTTCATACGCTTTTGTTTTACGTTGGTTAATGAAGTTATTTAATCGTCTATTCCTGCTACTACTATTACTATTTCTCCACGCGGGTCATTGGCTGTGAAATGCTCAATCAATTCAGTCAGACTGCCACGCACCGTTTCTTCGTGCATCTTCGAGATCTCCCGGGATACAGATGCTTGACGTTCCGCACCGAAATGCTCTGCAAACTGAGTCAGCGCTTTCACCAGACGGTGGGGAGACTCATAAAACACCATGGTACGGCGTTCTTCTGCCAATATCTTCAGACGTGTCATACGTCCTTTCTTCTGCGGAAGAAAACCTTCGAAACAGAATTTTTCATTTGGCAAGCCCGAAGCAACCAAAGCCGGCACAAGAGCTGTAGCCCCCGGCAAACATTGTACTTCGATACCGTTGCGAACACACTCACGCACTACCAGAAAGCCCGGATCAGAGATTCCCGGTGTACCTGCATCCGATATTAACGCAACAGTTTCACCTGCCTTTATTCTATTAACAACACTTTCCACCATTTTATGTTCATTAAACTTATGATGGGATTGCATTGCGTTCTTTATTTCAAAATGCTTCAGTAAGATTCCGGAAGTGCGCGTATCTTCGGCAAGAATCAAATCCGCCTCTTTCAGAATACGAATAGCCCGGAATGTCATATCTTCCAAATTTCCTACCGGAGTAGGCACTACATAAAGTTTTCCCATATCCGTAATTGCTTTAGCTGAAGTATTTCTTAAGAAGTTCTATAAAATCAACCACCGTTTCATTCTCTTCATCAGGATTAACGGTAGAAGAAAAGAGTTCCAATGCCTTTTCCAATGAAGGAGCAGCCCCAATTGGCGTATCACTTCATTCATACGTGCAGTATCACCACCAAAAATCTCACGGGCAAAACGGAATGAGTCATTCAGACTGATAGCATGCCGCAGATCAGTGGCCGGTTTTATCCGTTCTGCTAAAATAGGCGATGCAGAAGATATTATTGCGGACGGTTCAGACTCGGGTTTGGGCGTGGACTCAGGCTTGGGAGATACGACCTCTACCGGCTTGGTGATTTCAACAACGACTGGTTCTACAGGAATCGATTTAACCGGTTCAGGAGCAGTGGCCGGTTCGGGAATAACCACTGGAGCGACAGGAGCTTCAGGAATGGCAACTTCCTCTACGGGAGTTTCGTCCAGCAGTTTCTGCAAAGCATCCAGTCGTGCACGCATCTGCTGTATATTCCGTTTAGCTACTACCTTCAATGTAGGGTTGGCGTCTGTTGCAAGAACTTGCATTAAATATTTCAGTTCCTGAATATCCAGTTCTATGTCGTCCAATAATGTCTGCATTTCCTTTCGCATCACAAATGTTAATGCCGCAAATGTAGAAATAAATAATGAAAAAATATCGGAAAGCCATTAAAAGTGTTATTTTTTGCGGCTAAAATAAACATTTTAGAACAATGGTATTATTCTCGGAAGACCATATACAGGAAACCAATCGTAGAGGAAGAATAGAAGTAATATGCGGCTCAATGTTCTCAGGTAAGACGGAAGAACTGATCCGCCGTCTGAAACGCGCTAAATTCGCCAAACAACGCGTAGAAATATTCAAGCCTGCCATTGATACACGTTATTCGGAAGAAGAGGTTGTATCTCACGACAGCCATTCTATTGCTTCTACGCCGATTGATTCATCGGCAAGTATCCTGCTGTTCACTTCAGAAATCGATGTAGTAGGTATCGACGAAGCGCAATTCTTTGATAATGGCCTGATTGATGTATGTAATGAACTTGCCAATAATGGCATACGTGTTATTGTAGCAGGTCTGGATATGGACTTCCGCGGTCTTCCCTTCGGTCCAATGCCGGGACTTTGTGCCATTGCCGATGAAGTATCCAAAGTCCACGCTATTTGTGTGAAGTGCGGACAATTAGCCTCCTTCTCACACCGCACTGTCAAGAATGACAAACAAGTCCTTCTGGGAGAAACGGCCGAATACGAACCCCTCTGCCGGGAATGTTATCTGCGGGCAATAAAGGGGACCGGACTGCCGCCGGTGGATAAACTATAAATAAAAAGCAAAAGCCTTATGGGCGTAAGAAAATTACATTCGACAGTTTTATCCGTGCTGTCATTCTCGGTGCTATCATCATTGGGGTATTAATGCTCCTGAAGCGATTGAGCGGCGTATTGCTTCCGTTCTTCCTTGCCTGGCTTATTGCTTATCTGATATATCCGTTGGTAAGCTTCTTCCAGCATAAGCTACGGCTAAAAAACAGAATAATATCTATCTTTTGTGCCTTGTTTACTCTCAGCGTTATAGGAAGCGTTGCATTCTATCTGCTTGTGCCGCCCATGATTCAGGAATTCCTGCGGGTAAAGGATTTATTGATAGAGTACTTCAGCACCACTCATACAGCCAGCAATGTCCCCACTACCCTCTCCGAATTTATCCGGCAGAATATCGACCTGCACATCTTAGAGCAAATGTTCAGCCAGGAGAATATATTGGATGCCCTTAAAGTAACCGTTCCTAAGCTATGGTCGCTAATATCGGAGTCTATCAACCTTTTATTCGGGTTCTTCACCGTCTTCCTTATCCTATTATATATAGTGTTTATTCTGCTTGATTACGAAAGTATTTCCGAAGGCTGGGCACACCTGATGCCAAAGAAATACCGGAAAACAGTAACCGGCATACTGAATGATGTAAAAGACGGCATGAACAGATATTTCCGCGGACAGGCATTAGTAGCTTTGTGCGTAGGCATTCTATTCAGTATCGGCTTTCTGATTATTGATTTCCCGCTGGCCATTGGTTTGGGATTATTCATTGGTGCACTGAATATGGTGCCTTACCTACAAATCATCGGCTTTGTCCCCACTATCATGCTTGCCATTCTGAAAGCTGCGGATACCGGTGATAATTTCTGGATCATCATAGCTTCGGCCGCTGCTGTATTTATAGTAGTACAAATCATACAAGATGGCTATCTCGTTCCCCGTATCATGGGAAAGATTACCGGCCTGAATCCGGCTATTATTCTGCTCTCCCTGTCCATTTGGGGATCGTTAATGGGAATGCTGGGTATGATTATAGCTTTGCCGCTTACCACTCTGATGCTCTCCTATTATCAACGATACATCATTAATCAAGAAAATATTTATAAGGCAGAAACCACTGAAGATCAACCAATAGAGGGTATAGAAGAAAAATAATGCAAACTTTTTTCCTCATATTCCTTGCAAATTAAATAAAAGTACCTATCTTTGCACCCGCTTAACAGCAATAAAGGTTTGATTCGCTAGCTCAGCAGGTAGAGCACAACACTTTTAATGTTGGGGTCTTGGGTTCGAGCCCCAAGCGGATCACGAAAAGAAAGAGACTTGGAAAAGTCTCTTTCTTTTTTTTTAAATATAGATAATCTACAAAGTGGACTAACATAAAAATGGATCAACGTAAAAACCTGAGGGTTTTCTTTTTTAAGCATACAACATCGTCAGTCTATATAAAAAGAATGCCTTATCTTTTACCCCTCTGAACTGCGCCCTGAACGCTTTGAGTTTAGCATTGAATGATTCCGCCGCTGCATTGGTTGCCCTCCTTTCAAAGAAATTGATAATATTCAGATAGTGGGTCTGAATGGATCGTGCCACTCTTCCGAAAGCAAGAAATCCGGATTTATCTACCTCATCATACCATCTTGCAAGTCTCGTCAAGGCTACATCCTTAAACTTACACTGATGATAAATCAGGCCTAAACGCATGGCCAGATAATAGCCTTTCTTAATCTCCGGATACTCTTTAAACAGGATATCAGCCCGTTCTCTTTGAGACTGGGTCCACAAGGATTCTTTCTTGTAAAGAAGATAGATACTTCTTGCCAGCAGCTGTTTCCGCGTGTCTCCATTAGAGAAAACGGGAGCGTGGTATATCCTGTCACAGGCTTTTGCATAGGCAATCTGTGTGGATTCTTCATCCAAAGCCTCCCAGCGCGCTTTCACACGCATCTCCTGAACGGCTTCATAAGCCAGTTTCTGTACGTGGAAACGGTCGGTAACCCGTTTGGCGGCAGGAAAACAGCTACGGGCAATCTGCTCCATATTGGGAGCCATATCCAAGGTTATCTCACGTACTTGATAGCGGCGACGGCGGGAAAGCCTGAGTAAGACAGAACTTACCGTACAGACATCTGTGCCTTTTTATTATGGCGATAATACTGCCTTTGCCACCATGGGCAGCCTTGTTGGTGAGTATGGTATAGAGCTCACCACGCGAAAGGGCAACCTCATCAATACAGACGTAAGCACCGATATTCTTTTCAAAAAGCAGCCAATCCTGTGCATGAGCAAGCTGATCCCAGTGAAGATAACCACTCAGATGATTGCGGTATTGACGCTCCAGAAGAGCTCCGTCAATACCATACAGAGTGCCCAATAACTTACAGCTAACCGGATAACTATCAATATAGCTCTTTTAAAAAAGACGCAAAATCCTGCGTCATACGGGTACCTTCAGCGACCATACGCCAGTTGCGGCTGATGTACTCATTACTCTTCTTTAAAATCCAGCGACGACGACGGATATTCAGGAAAGTTTCTTTCCCCCGAAGAGGGAAGTCTTGAACAACCACAGGATCATAGAATCCTTTGCTTTCGGTTTCTTGGCTGGAATATTGCTCAGGAACGACATTCTTTTCTTCAAGATAAATAACAACCTCACTAGAGGTTTCCTGCACATCTACAAGATCAAAGTAATCTAAAGTTCCTTCAGGAAGCAGAAGGCGATAACCATTGGAATCCATACTAAATAAATTTGAAGGCAAAGATACTAATTTAGAAATTTACTCCTCAGGGTTTTACGTTGATCCATAAAAATCTCTACCAATAGCGAGCTAATGCCCCAAACGGTAAATTTTCTTCCCATTTCATAAGAAATTCATTGTCATTCTTCAGTTTTTTCGAACACTTGCTTGCAAATCTGAAGAAAATTTGCGAATATTGCATGCCAATCATATATACAATAGCTTTATATTAAAAGTTTGCTCACTTTCAATATATTAGAACTAATGATATACATCTTTCTTTAAACATCCAAGTTACTAATCTTCTAATTCAACTGTTAGAGATCTATGAGTCAAAAAAATAATGATCACAGCGGTATTGCTCCTTTTGCCGGTTTTATGTACCAATGGAGCTATTTTCTATTAAAGCTATTACAACTTCAAAAAGGGGAAATAATCTCTTTTGAAAAACTTGATGATGTAGGCTCAGAGACTAACGATGGAATCGTTATGTATCAATTGAAGCATACAATAAAATCCTCCGAGACTAAGGCATCAAATCTGACGGATAAAGATACAGATTTATGGAAAGCAATTTCTGTATGGATAGACATTATCCAAAAACAGGGTGACAAGCCAAAGCAAGAAAAAAGTACTTATCTTATGCGGATTTTGTTTTCGTGTCAAACAAAGACTAAACAAAAAACAATTTTATAGCACAAATTATTGAGTTACAAAACAAAAGAATACAAATAACAGACTTATGCAAACACCTTGACAATGAGCTCAAGGGATGGAAGCCATCTGCTGTTACTGAGAAAGATAAAAAAAAAGAGAGAAAAACTACGAGGTTTCATATATATACTTTGAGGCACTTTCTACTTCAAGAAGAATTTCTAAAACGATTGCGGTTTAAGATGGTATCTGATGATGGCTGCAAGAATGACATCTTGTATGATTTAGAACATAATAAGATGATATTCCCAGAAAAAAAAAATTACAGGAAGCATATAGGGATTATTTGGGGAGCGTTTGGGATGAGTGTGGTGCAATGATCCTAGCCGGTAAACCTGTATCTTATACTAAAGAGCAATTTTCCACATCTTTTAGAAACACTCTCTCTAAATATAGAGGACCAGAGTATAGGTTTCAAAGAAAAATTAACAAGTTCAACAATGACCCACTAAAAGAAACATTCATTCAACAATTACTGGATATTGGTGATTTCACTATTTCAGATAGAGATATCATTGCACGTTATATCAGCCAATGTTATGATTATCTAATGAATATGCAAAACATGGTGAGTGAACATTATGTAAAAAGAGAAGATATAGAACAAACAGAAGAGGATGCTTTCTATAAATGGAGGGAAAAATTCAAGAGGCTCTATTTAGAATTGAGAACAACAACCGATAACGATAAAGTAAATGGAATAGCCTTACAATTATTAGATGAAATACGACAAATTCCACTAAATATTGCCGACTCTATTCCTTTAGACAATTATCATAGTAATGGTTGTTTTTATCATTTATCAAACGGTGATTCTCCTCGTATTGGCTGGCATAAAAATTGGGAAAAATACAAGAAAAACAATGGATAATATTTATAATAACGAGAGTATGGCCTGCTGCATCATACTAAAATGTCTATCTGCAAGGCCTTGGAATTGTGCTTCATTGTCAGTTCTCCTACCCTTACTTATGGATACAGCTACGAGCAAAATGCTCCTTCAATCGACATCTTTTCAAGAAATTGACACTAATCATCGTACAATTTTGGCTTTTAACAAAAAAATACTATGACTTTTACCTATATTTTCAAATGCTATTGTATTATTGGTACAGTCTGAATTAATAAAGCTCCAGAATGACAAGGATTATGCACTGACTAATCAAGGAGAAGTTGTTAGCAAGAATTTGTATTCTATAGACAGTAAGCGTTTACAGATACTTATCCATAATGCATCTGTATTGATGGATAAACTTCAAAACGTATCAATATTAGAATTGTATAAAACTTTAAGAATAAGATTATGAGTTTTTATATCAAAAAAAGTGCAGTTGTGGTTTAAAAGAAACGTATCACCGGTTTCTTATGAATTTAAGCCTAATCGCGTGAATGTGATTACGGGCGATTCCTCTACAGGAAAATCATCTATACTAAGAATCATAGATTATTGCTTATTATCAGGGCAACCCATGATTGTAGAGAATGTGATTAATGAAAATGTAAAATATTACGGCATATCTTTCTCACTCAATGAGCACGACTATGTCATAGTGAGAAGTGCTCCTAATATTCAGACAGCCACTGAACAACTTTTGTTTGAAGAAAGAACAGGCTTTCCAGATACCATAGCAACTAATATGTCAAGAGGAGAAGCATTAGAGAAAATGAACAGTCTTTTTGGATATTATCCACTCACATTTAAAATGGGCAGGAAGAAGGAAATGACAAACTTCCGTCATATGCTTCTCTTCAACTATTTAACTGAAGACATTATTGGAACTTTAAACACTTATCTTGATACTCGTTTTTTCGACGATATAAATTATGAGAAATTAACAGACGAGCTATTTAAACAGGCCATCGGAATGGACGAAATAGGTGAAGCCTCTCTAAAAGACGAAATCAAGAAAATAACAACTCAAATATCTAGAAATACTACAAATAAGAATAAGTATGATAAAGAGTTTTCTAAATATCAGACTAATGTGGAAAAATTAATTCAAGAAGCGAAAACGTTGAATATTGACTTTTCTATTGAAAAAAGTTCTGATATACAGGAGCAATGCAACAAATTAAAAGCAGAACTTGCTATTATTAATAAAAATGCAGAAAAGAGTCGTTTACTTCTTGATAATGAACTGAGAAGAAATCAGACAGAGTTACAAAATTTAAAAAATAGATTAGCTCCTTATGACAGCATTCTGCGGAGTTATCAGCGCAATGCAAACAACTTGAAAAAACAAGATGATAGCCTAAAAACATTGGATTACTTAGAACAGCATTTCTCAGAAATGCTCTTATGGGACGAAAGCCGTCAATTGTTTGATGCATTGTCTAAAAGCACAATCTGAAATTAAGCAAGCTTTAGAAGAAATAGCTGATACTCCTAAACTCCCCAATGAATTTGAACAAGAGCGACTATCTTTGAATAAACAGATTATCGCAACTGAAGAAAAAATAAAATCTTTACAAGAGCAGATGAAGCAATCATTTGACCTAATCTTATTTAAAAAAAGCATGGCGGTTGGTTTGGGATTTACAAAATTTGAAAGAGCCTAAAAACGAATGTTTATCTCCAACACAACTTACAGATATAAATGATAAATTATACAATAAACAACAGCTATTGCTTGAAAAGGAGAATTCTAATAGCAGGGCATTAACACAACTCAACGATTGTATCCTCACATATTATACAGCGCAACATGGTATATCCAACACCTATAATTCTTCAATTCCCAAATATAACATAGAGAGACAATCATTGGAATTATTCAACCCTGATAACGAAACACGCCCTATTAAAAACATAGGCAGTAAATCCAATTATATGTTTCTACATCTATGTTTCTTCATGGGACTACACGAACAATTACTGAATATAGGTAGTGAAGTACCCGACTTTCTATTTATCGACCAACCAAGCATCCCTTATTATGAAAATATGAAAAAAGGAAGGAGACGGAAAGAATCTAATGACCGACGATGCCGAGAAACTAAAGTACGCTTTCAGTTTAATAAATATTTTCATGGATCGCATTAACCGCAAGGAGAAGTCATTTCAGATCATTATGGTAGAACATGCAGAACCATCCTATTGGGAGAATCTAAATTATTTTGAAACAAGATATGAGTTTCGTAATGGAAATGCACTCATTCCTCAATCTATCAATAACTTAAAATGAATATCAAGATAGGAAACATACAAAATGTTGTATTACAACGTACCGGCAATAAAAACAAAGGTGACGGTGTAACATTTGCTAACGAAGAAATTAGTTTGGGAGATACAGCCTCCTTTCTGCAACAAATGATTGAAGAGTCCTTTGATTTTAAAATAATTCAACACTTCACCTATATTTCATCCGTTGAGTTGAATCCATTATACACATTTGTCACTAAAATATTTAACGATACAACATCGTTAGTGAAGCAAGCCAATAACATCGCCGCATATCTTTATGATCAAAGTATACACCCGAATATTCAAAGCGGAGAATTTTACGTAGTATACTTGGAAAGCTGTCAGATAAATAATAAAGAAACATCAGCAATAGCAATGTTCAAGACAGAAACAAAAGAATCCTATCTGACTGTTTCTCTTGTAAATGAACATTTAACCATTCATCGTGCTACAGGTATAAGCAATGATAGTATAGACAAAGGTTGTATAATATTTAATGTAGAAAAAGAAGATGGATTCCGCTTGGCAGTAATTGACAAAAAAAGTAATAGAGATGCCCATTATTGGACTGATAACTTTCTTCATTCAGTTGCCATAAACAACAGCTACTATCAAACGAATCAATTTATAGATACGTGTAAAGCATATGCCAAAAGTGAAGTAAAAAAAGGGAATTTACAATCAGAACTTGATATGGCCTCTTTCTTAATAAAAGGGAAAGAGCTCTTATTATCAACCCCCAAACTGATGTGAATTCTTTTGCCGCATGTGTCTTTGAGGAAGCGGAAGCACAATCCTCCTTCCTATCCTTCTATAAGGCACAAACAGAGAAAATGGGATTGAATTCTAATGAAGTAATTACCATTGATGTTGCATCAGTGGATAAGCTCAGTCCACCCAGTAGGCGCAAACTTAAACTAGGTCATAGTTTTGAAGTCATAGTGAAAGATAATAATACAACTATAGAACAGGGATATGATCCGGAAGTAGGCATGAATTTTTGCAAGCTATATTATAGTTGAACCTGCCATCTCCTACTCTAAAAAGATAAAATCCATTTTACTAAATAAATGTTCCATTTTATCTAGCTAAGTATGAAACATTAGAAAAAGTACAAATTAAATAGTTATCTGATTCAGAGTAAGCCCCCGATTTTATCGGGGGCTTACTCTATATACGGGTATTTATGCATGTTTCATGACAAGCAGCCAACTTTCCTGTTCTTACTTTTGATGTTTACCTCTTTTTCACCCCAAAACAAATGATGGAGAGTGGGGTTGGGGAGGAAATAATCATTAATTAAAAGAACAGTGTGATGAAAATGAAGACATTAAAGGAGGGTATTATAGCCCATGCAGATGGTTTGGGGAAGTTGTTTAAGTTCTCGGCGGAACATACTTGCAGGAGTATACTGCATAGCTTGGAAGAGTTTGCTAATATGGAGTTAGTTACTTTTAGGAAACTGACGGCAGGATTTTTCTTGGGCTTTGAACACTATTTGTGGGCTTCGGGATGTTCACGTAATACTTCAGCGTGCTATTTCCGAGCGTTGCGGGCTATTTGTCGAGAAGCAGAAAAGGAGAAAGAGTTGAAAGACGCTAAGCGGCTCTTTAGTGAGGTGTTTATGGGATATGAAGAGACGAGGAAAAGGGCATTAAGTCTTGAACAGCTTCGTATGGTGGCGGACGCTGATTTGGAGGATACACCAAGTTTGGGGATGGCACGGGATCTGTTTATTCTTTCTTATTATTTACGAGGGATTCCTTTTATTGATTTGGCTTATCTACGGAAGACGGATATTCAGGATAATGTGCTTTGTTATCGCCGTAGCAAGACGGGGAGGATGTTGACGATTACGCTTGAACCGTGGATGCGGGAAATTATTGAGAGATATAGGTGCGAGAATACGGATTCGCCTTACCTGCTGAAAATTATTCAGAAACCGGGAACCATACCGGAAGAGAGGCGGCAGTATGAGAGTGCCTTGCGACTTTACAATAAACATTTGTATCGATTATCTGAACGATTGGGATTGGGAGTGAGACTGACTTCATACGTAGCACGGCATACGTGGGCGACTCTGGCATATAATGAGGATATACCCGTATCTAAGATTAGTGCAGGGTTGAGCCATGCTTCGGAAGAAATTACGCATACTTATTTGAGGTCGTTCTCTGATGAACAACTGGCGGTGGTGAATTTGCAAATGGCAGCGTTGGTTAATCCGATGGCAGCAAAGGAATGGAAAGGGAAAGAGAAAGAAAGGGGAAAAGGAAATAGGAATGATAAAGAGAGGAAAAGCACTAAGAATGAGCTTCATATTTCTGTTCCGATTCCCGGTAGGAAACGGAACGATTCCGGCGGTAAAGGAACAATTTCCAATTGAAATAAACAAGGAAAGCAGGAAATACTTATCGAAGTTTCCCAGTTTTCTGTAAAAAATCAGTTAAATTACAACACCAGACACGACAAAAATATCTCTCTTATCCTGAAAGTTAGATTTTGTCTCAAAAAGTCATGTCAATAAATATTATATTCCTGTAATAATATAGTATATCAGTGGAAAAGCTCTTTGTATTGATTAAAAAGCTTTCACTTTTTTTGTTTGAATACATAATTCCCCTACCCATATCTCAATATAGGGGAATCTCATTACTAAATCTAAGAATAGAGGGAAGGAAGAGCTAAGAATTGTCTGCCTTTTTAAAATGGAAGATGATTTTTATCTGTCCAATCTATGGTTATGATAGCGCCCGTTCCGTTTCCTACCGGGAATCGGAACATTCCAAACAAAACAGACAATAATCTACATAAAAAGCAAGCGCTATGTTAACACTCAGAACAAAACTCGCCCTGGCAGTACTGCACGACATACAGTATAAGGATTACCAGTTGAGTACTTCCCTTAATCCTTCACCTTCCGAAATTACATACCTGCTGCAAAAGCTATCAAAAGGACGCCTGATAGCACTGATAGAAAATCGACCGGATAATCAGTCTGATAGCCGCCCCGAATCCTACCGCCTTGCCTGTGCATATCATCAAATCAACCTCCTTTCCATTCTTGAAGCATTGGGAGAAGGCGTTTACTTCAACCGCCCCAGTGACGAAAAATTCTATTCCTGTTATGGGACGACAGCCCGCAAACTGGGCATTGTCAATCAGATGACACGCCTTTATCTGATGGAAATTTCCATAGCCGAACTTCCCGTGAACGAATGCCTTATCGAGAACTCCATACCCCATATTTAAACTGTGCAATAAATCCGAATTGCCATGAAACGACTTTATTTGCTGTTCCTGCTGCTCAGTCTGATGAGTACCGTTGCCTTTGCCCAACGCGTGGCATTGCGCACCGACCTGCTATTGTGGGGAACTACCACACCTAATGCAGGAGTGGAAACCAGCATCAGCCGTCATTTCACAATGGCACTGAACGGGGCTTATAACGCCTGGAAGTTCGGCAATGATATGAAACTGAATCTCTACCTGATACAACCGGAATTACGCTACTGGCCTTGCCGTAAGTTCGAGGGACACTTCCTGGGAGTGCACGGACATTACGCTTACTACAATGTAGGACAGATCCCTTTTTTTTCGGGTATGGAAGACATTATTTACCGGGGCGACCTGTACGGCGGAGGCATCACTTACGGTTATCATTGGGTGCTGGGCGACCGCTTCTCGATAGAAGCCGTAATTGGTGGCGGATATGCCCGCATGGAATATGATAAATACCGGTGCGCGGGCTGCGGCGAGCGCATGGGACATTATAAAAGGAATTATTTCGGGCCTACACGGGCCGGTGTGTCACTCATTTATTTCATACGATGAAAGTTATGGTAATCCTCTGTTGCATACTATGGTTCTGCACCTCTTGCACGTTCGATTTTGACGAACCGGGAGTGTGTCCCTACAATGTACGGCTGAATTACCGCTATGCCGGCAGGCCCGACGCCGGACAACTCTCCATGTATGTGGACAACATCCACCAGTTCCTTTTTCGATGCGGACGGAGTGTTGAAGGACATCCGGTTACTGAAAGGTGACAGTCTGGAGTATTGGCAGGGAGAGTTAGCTCCCGGACGATATACCCTCGTGGCATGGGGAAACTGGGGATATGAAAGCGATGTAGTACCCGCACCCCAACCCGGCGTGACGCAAATCCGTGAACTGGCAATGACTTCGGCTACGGGAACACCCACAGGAACATCCACAAGCGAATATCGTTCAAACACCGAAAGGCTATACTATGGATATAGCACGTTTGAGATTCCCGCTACGGGAAATTCAGTGAACCGAACCATCTACCTGACCCACTGTCACGCCGTCCTCCGGATTACCGTACATTGGGAAGACGGATATTATCCGGCGAAAGGAACAGGAGGCTATACATTCCGCCTGCGGGGCGTGCCTTGCGAATACGGCTTTCCGGCAGGTTACGACATACCGCTGGCCGGTGGTGACGGAGCTTTCACATTTCCCTCCATAGGCAGCCCGGTAATATGGCATCAGGCCAAGGCGGCGATGAACTATAACGATGAACTGACGGGAGAATTGGTAACGTATCGCCTGACATCAGGATCACATCCGTTGCTGAGCATCTACCGGGGTAATGAACGGATTATGAAGGAGATTGACTTGCAACTGTTCTTTCGTAAACTGCCTGTCAATCTGGATGAAAACACGGAACAGGAGTTTGACCTGCTGGTAACCATCGGGCAGAAGATTGTGGTAACACAGCTCAGTTCGTCGGACTGGGCGGAAGGCGGAGGACTGGGATGAAAAACAATTAAAAATTAATAATTAAAAATTAAAGAGGCTGGATGAAAAGGATGAAGAAAATAATAGGATGTCTGGTTGGGGTACTGCTGACTGCGGAAGCATGGGCGGGCGGAACTTTAACACTCGGTTCGCATGTCTTTACGCAGGGAGACAGTCTTCACATAGAACTGCTACTCAATCTGAGTGATGCAAAAGCGGGGAATGCGGAGGCTTATCTGTTCACTCCCGTGCTGCGTGGCGCAGGGCGTCTGCAAGAGCTGCCCGCTGTGGTAGTGAGCGGACGTCGCCGTGCCCGTGCCGACCAGAGGCAGCAGGCGCTTCAACCGTCTCCCGGCTATTTGCCTCCTTACCGTACGCTTTATACCCGAAACCGGAAAGACAGTATTATTTATAAGGTATCCGTTGCCTATAGCCCATGGATGGAACACGCTTCATTGGTGTTGATGCGCGAACGACGGGATTGCTGCCGGATGAAGATGCTCGGAGTAGAGCCGGTGATAACCGATCTTGCCCTGACAAGACCTTTCCATGTTCCGCAGGGACAGATATCAGTTTCACAGAGGCAAATGGCCGTTTCACAAGGACAGGCTGTAAATCTGCCGGAGCAGACGGCAATCCCGCAGGCAGTTACAGAAAGACATGAAAATGCTGCCAACCGGCAAGAAACCCAAAGTAGGTCGGACTGTATGCCCTGTACCGAATGTACAGCCATGGTGACTTACCTCACTCCTGATATGGAAACTCAGAAACACCGTTCGGAAAGCGCCACCTTATATATAGACTACCCTACCGGAGTTTATGACGTCCGCCGTGAATTCCACAACAACCGTCCCGAACTGGAGAAACTGGACAGCCTGATGCGTCCGCTCACCGAAGGGAATCTGGCAAATATTTCGAGTATCTCCATCTGCGGCTACGCCTCGCCCGACGGAACATACAAAGACAATGAAATACTGGCTTCCAACCGTGCACGCTGCTTCAAGGAGTATATGCGTGCCACGTATACACCGGGGCACGATCTTTATAAAGTTTCTTCCGTACCCGAAGACTGGGACGGATTGGTGGAACTCCTGCAACGTCGCCCCATGAATCACAGTAACGAAGTGTTATCCCTCATTGCCCGAATCGGCATTTTTGAAGGACGCGAAAAGCAATTGATGGATATGCACGAAGGAACCGTATATCGGGAACTTCTGAAAAGCTATTTCCCGCAGTTGAGACGTATCCGTATCACGGTAGGCTATGAGGCCCGCGCTTTCAATATAGAAGAGGCGGCAAGTCTGATATATACCCATCCCCGCCTGCTATCATTGCAGGAGATGTACCGGGTAGCCGCATTCTATCGCCCCGGCACGGAGCAATATCGTGAAATTTATGAGATAGCCGCCTACCACTTTCCGGATGACGTGCTGGCCAATATTAATGCGGCTTCGGCGGTAATCATGGCAGGTGATCCGGTTAGCGCACGGCAATATCTGAACAAGGTGGCCGATGACCCGCGTGCATGGAATGATTTCGGTGTGCTGGCCTATCTGGAAGGTGACCGGAAGAAAGCAGAAGAATGGTTTCGCAAGGCACTGGGAGTAGAACCGGAAAAGGCGAGGAAGAACCTGAAGAAAATGAAGAATGAAAAATAAAGAACGAAAAACAGAAAACATAATAGAGAATAAAAAGAACGAGGAATGGAAATAAGTAATAACCGCATAAAAGTAACAAGCATGAAAACATTCGCTAAATTCTTTCTGCACTTTTCATTGGTAATGCTGTCCTGCCTGACGACAGGTTGCACCTCCGAAGTGGAAACAATAGGCGCCACTCCCGAAATACCGGAGAACCCGCAGGCCAATGACCCCAACCGCCGTTCGGTGGTAATCTCTCTACAAAACAAGCTGATCCTTGTAAACGGTACACCCGAAAGCCGGGCTATCACTCGCGACGGTATAGCTGAGGAGGACGAAAACCGCATTGAAAGTTTCGATATTTATGCTTTCGGCAGTGACAAGGAGGAAGGGCCTTACACCTTCCAGGAACGTTTCGCCTACCGTTCGGATGCCGGAACCCTGCCCGCGGGTGCTTCCCCTATCGATTTGAAAGCGGACGAGGCCGCCGGGAAAATAAATGTGGTATTCTACCCCCGCAAAGGTTTATTCACCAAGTTTTTATTGCGTAGCCAATCAAACCGAAATGAATGATGCCGCAGGAAATATATACACGAATTATACCCCGTTACAGCAAAGTTCTCAGACACAATCCGGTGTACCGGGAGATATAGTAACAAGCCCCGGAACACCTACCGAAAGCGATTTCATTAAATTGAATACCCCGCTCTTAAATCCCACCGGTTTTAATGCCAATATCCTGCTTGCCCCGCTGCCCATGTCCGGTGCCAACAGTCAGCCTACCGACTTGCGCGAATACAGTATGGGAACTTATGTGCGACTGAATGTTTCACTTACTCGCGCCGTGGCACGCTTCGATATAGTAAACGATGCTACGAAGTCTCATTTTACTATCACGGATATCAGCATGGGAAACGGAAGACAGGGTGTAACACTGTTCCCCATTCGTCCGACAGGAGATGTTCCTGCCACAAACAGTCAACTGATTACATACCCTTACCGCCTTTTCGACGGACTGAACGCTAACGCAGGAACTACCACCAAAGCTTTCTATTGCTATCCATGTAATGCTATAGATGCGGGATACCTTATTCTGAAAGGATTGTATGCAGCGAATCTGACGGATGAAAAGAAAGAGGTATCTTATCGCATCCCTTTCGAACGAGTAACCGACGGTAACGGTACGCGCATCGAGATAAACCACAACCACCGCTATACGGTACAGATCACAGAAGCTGACCCTTTTGAACTGACAGCCAATATCCGTCTGGTAGATTGGGAAACAGGAGACTATATAGATGATTACGAGCCCGACAACGGATTGGAGACAATTGCGGTAGCTGATTTGTTGCCTGTGGGTGAAACCACTTACGACATCAGCACCAATATTGTGACACTGGCGCTCAAAGCAGGAAGTAGTTTTACTATCTCCACAGGTTCCAATGCCGGAGTAAATGTACAACTGACTTATAACGGTAACAGCCCTGCTAACGGCTGGTTGAAACTGGAAGAAATCCCCGTCACCACAACACGGGCAGAAGCCACGCAACAAGTGAAATACAAAATCGCTTTCAATGAAAGTTACGCAGGCGACAGTTATCCTCGTGGTATCCTGCACCTAACGGATAAAGCGGGAGGCAGTGAAGAAGTGATACTAATAGATACGACCTTTGGTACTCCTGTCGTAGAATCCACAGGCGAAACAATGAATCCTGACGGAGTAAATAAATGGGATGCGGCGGACAATACACTCTATCTGGTACAGGTTATCGGCGCTAATACATCCACAGGCACGATAAATATCACTTCTATTGGCGGCAGCAAAGTGGAACTTCCAGCCAATTCGGGCATTACCGTTAATCCTACTTCAAGTGTAAATATTACACAAGAATATACTTTCCGGTGGGCAAGCACGGATGATGTCAATCTTACTGAAAAAGAAATCATCGTAGCCTTGAAAAATCGTTCGGAAGAGATAAAAGCCGAGAATATCAAAGTGAAATTACTACCCAACCGAATCAATAACTTACAAATAACAAGTCCAAGCGCAGGAATCAGTCTTTCAGCTATAACAGCCACTACTGCCACGCTTACTATGCCTATCATCAAGGACAAGCAATTCACCCTAACGATGGATAGCTACAGTAAACCTACTATAAGCAGGTGCCCGTCATGGTTGGAGAACATTACCCCATCGTCTACACGTAGCACACCGGAAAGTAAAACAGTAAGTTTCACTTTTAAACTGATAGAAGACGCAGCAAGTTTCGATGATACGCAAATCGTGTTCACTAATGCAACGGGAGGCATGGGAATGACGGTGAATATTGCGAGAGAATTCCAAGCACCGACAATAACACCTGTAGGTTCTCCATTGCCTAAAAAACCAATACTTACAATGGAACCAAGATGACTGCCAAGCAAGTAAAAAGTGGAGCGACTTCCACTTATCAAATAAAAGTATATTCGCTAGGAGGAAACGATTTCTACTGTAGTAATGGATACTTTACATATAGCCTTGTTAGCAGCGAAAACAACTCTACAAAAGTTTACCGGATAGGAATCAGATCAGGTACTTACAACGATAGCGGAACGTTTAACTTCGATATTCGTAATTCCAAAGATACAAGTAAAAAAGTGACTCATACTATAGAATATGTTTCTTCACGCCCTAACCTGAGGTCTAGTACTCCATATGATTGTATATACTACAATGCAACCGGAGATGCTAATACTAATTTATTTATAAAAGATGAGGAAGCGTTATATGGAAAGCAAGAACTATCTTTTTCAATCAATTCTCCCGGCGGATTAAATACACCTGCTTCCTTCAACAGTAAGTTTACTTTAACCAATACACATACTTGGAGCATCACCGAGCCTTGGGATACATTCAAACTTGCTATAGCCGGAGGCAGTAATACGAATATGGATGGTAGTTCTTCTGGGGCATCATTAGGTTCGTATACTTTTACATCAAAAGAATCCACTTATTTCCAAAATCTAACTATTACATTCTATAACCGACTACCTATTGGACACGGACAGTGGGCATATAAGATCAACAACGTATATTGTATACGGGTAGCAACATATGTCCACTATCAATCAGCCGTTAGCGTAATAAATGGTATGGGAAATGGTTGGTTCATACTTGGTTGGCCTGGTTTAAGAGATTTATTTAATATTGGTGACTGGAGCGTAAATAGAGAGCAAACTCAATACTATCCAAGATTTTTTTACCAATGTTTTCATTGAAGGCAGATTTTATAATACAGACTTTTACGGTGGAGATGAATGCGGCCTAAAAAAATAAGTAATATAAATACGACATCAGGCACAGCTCTGTTTAAATGGGTAACAATGAATAAATATACAGCAGAATCTGACTATTACGCAGTTGCTTTCCATTACTAAATAACCCCGTTCAAGCGGGTTTGTAATCCGCTTGCCTCTAATATTAGGATTTAGAATCCTTCGTTCTTTGACATGTTGGAATGATTTTTATAATACACAAAAGTGTCTCTATAAATAGAATATACATTTTGATAAAAACGTAAAAACCTGTTCTTCGGGATGCTGAGAATAGAAATTATGATTATCTTTGTAAAGCCTTCATCAAAACAATAAGATTATGGCCCACACTACAGAAAAGATTATAGATAAAATTAAAGAGTTGAAAGGAACTGTATTGCCATCAGGTAAACTTATTCTTTTTGGTTCGCAGGCACGTCGTGATGCTACTACCGACTCTGACTGGGATATGTTATTACTTTTAGATAAAGAAAAAATAGCTCCTTCAGATTTCGATACTTACGCTTATCCTTTTGTAGAGCTGGGGTGGAACCTTGGAGAGTATTTCAGCATGAAACTTTATACCCTATCCGAATGGATGAAACGAAAAGGTACACCATTCTTTAAAAATGTAGAAGAGGAAGGAGTTGAATTATGAAACTCAGTGAAGAAGAAAAAGAAGTCACTAATGACGAACCGTATGAATCGGGCTCTTGAAACCTGGGAGGAGACAAAAGGTATTATCAATAACAAATTTTGGTATGCAGCTGCTAACCGTATGTATTATGCCTGTTATTACATGACTACCGCATTGCTGATAAAACAGGGCTATAGTGCTTCTACTCATTCGGGAGTTATCCGTTTGTTCGGACAATATTTTGTTAGTACAGGCGTTGTTTCACGCGAAATGGGTCGTTTGTACAGCAAAGTTTATGAATTGCGTCAGTCTGGTGATTATGATGACTGGATAAGTATCGGTGAAGAAGATATCTTACCTTTAGTAGCTTATGTAGATGAATATCTAACGGCGCTAAAAAGGTTAATTGATGAATAAGCCAAATACTATCATATTATAACATCGCACACTAACGCCTGACTTTTAAGCGTTACCCTATATTTATAAAATCATTCCAACATGTCAAACGAGCTTTCGTTCTTTGACATGTTGGAATGATTTTTTTGTGAAACTCCCTCCCGGTTTTTCTCCAAGAAACTCATTCCTCATGCCATAATTATTCGAATTATTAACAACGGCAAGACTCCGGTTTTACCGATAGTATTCATTATAAATATTTATAAATTATGGCAAACGAAATCAAGTATCAAATCAACGGCCAACTGGCGGACAACACCGTGACCGTAGACAACAAGGAGGACATGATCCTCGTCCCCGTATCCATCGGCAGTGCGGACGAAAACCGCATCATCGCCGAACTGAAAGCGGAGGACTCCGGTCTGCGTGAAGAAACCATCCGCCACGTCTTCGACCTGCAAAAGCGGGTCATCAAACGCATGCTGATGACCGGCATGAGTGTGAACACGGGATTGTATTACGCCTCAGTCGCTTTCCGCGGCGTCATAGAAAACTCCACCTGGAATCCGGCAAAGAACTCCATCGTGGTGAACTTCAACGTAGGCGCCGACCTGCGGGAAGCCATCAAGGCAACCACAGTGGGCATCATCGGCGAGAAAGGAAGCGCCATGTACATCGGCGGCGTGCAGGATGCCTCCACCCGTGCACAGGATGCTTCAGCCACGGCAGGACGCGCCTTCACCCTTACAGGCGGCAAGCTGAAAGTGGTGGGAACCGACCCGTCAGTGGGTATCACCCTGAAAAGCAGTTCAGGAAAGGAAACCAAAGTAGCCGAAGACCTTTGGGTGACAAACGATCCCTCGAAACTGACGTTCATCATCCCTGCCGATCTGGCGGACGGGACGTATGAACTCAAAGTAACCACACAATTCGGCAGCAACAGCAAGACCATGCTGAAAGTGCCGCGCAGCGTGATGAAAACCATCTATATAGGCAAAGCACCCGATGGAGGTGGTCTCGGTCCTGATGGAGGTCTGGAAGAGGACCCGTTAGGATAGTCCGGCGGCAGCCGTACTGCTACGTATGGCGTAGGTGGCCACCTACGGATGGCATAGACGGCCGTCTACTACCGACGTAGCTGACCGTCTACGCCACCCGTAGCAGTACGGCCCGGGAAATGCCTCACTATAAGATTATTAACTTTCTAAAAAAAGTATAGACAAATGATGAAAACGAAAAACATGCTTTGGATGTCGGCTCTGCTGGTCCTGCTTGCAGGATGCAGCCAGGGGGAGCTTGGCACCGACGACGCTCCGGGAAAAGGAGTAGGCAAAGAGATCCGTCTCGTATTTAGTGGCGGAGGAGAGTCGCAGGAATACACCCGCGCCATCGCTTCCGAAAGTGAGAACCAGATTGACAATCTGGACATCTATGTATTTGCAGCCACCGCCGACGGCGGAGACTACCAGTATCTGGAAACGTGGAAAGCCGCCGCACAGGACGACACCGCAGCGAAAACCTTCAAACTGAGCGGTGCCGGAACCGCCCGCAAGGCCTCCATCTTCCCGACGGAACTAAAGGGTATCCCCAACCTGAAGCTGTATTGCGTAGCCAACAGCACCACACTCTACAAAGCCGACGGAGACCCGATAGACCCTCTGGTAGCGGTGAAAACCAACGCCGCCACCGGAGCCATAGAAACCGACGGCACGAAAGCCACGGACTTTGAGAAGTACTGTACCGCCAAACTGGAGCCGGCAGGCACCGCCCTGGGCACTCCATTAGTAATGACCGGAAGCGGCACAACGAAGATACTGGGCAATATCGCCACGGTGAACATCGAACTGAAACGCCGCGTGAGCCGCTTCGACATCGACAATGAATCCGCCAAGACGGGACTGATCATTGAAAGCGTCGCGCTGGGAAACGGACGCAACCAGGCTACCGTGATGCCGGGAACGCTGACCACACTGGATGATGCCGGTCGTACTGCCAGCCTCATCAAGTACCCCGTAACCGAAGGCAGCTATCTGATGCTGCCCAAAGCCAATCAGGGAGTGACGGAGAGCGCCCTCTACACCTATCCTTTGAAAGACACGGACGAGGCGTTCCTCATCATCAAAGGCAAATACCAGAACCCGATGCAGAAAGACCCTGTGCCCGTGGAATACCATCTCGACATACAGCGTGCTCCCGATACCGGCGGAGCAGCCGCTTTCATAGACGTAGTGGCCAACACCCGCTACACCCTGCACATAAAGGAAGTGATGGAAGCCACCATCACCGCCTTCTTTGAAATTGTGGACTGGACCAGCGGCGGCGGAGTCATCGTCAAGCCCGATAATGCCGCGCCCGTAGTGACCGCCCTGAATGTGGAAGGAACCGATGCGGACGTCGCCACCAAAGAAATCAGCGTGACGGCCGACGGTACGGAGAAAACCATCACACTGACCGCTACGGCCAGCGGCAAGGTACAGCCGAAGTTCAGCACCACAACAGGATGGGACATTGATTGGCTGGAGCATGACGTTACTGCTTATAAGTCGGAAGTCGTGGACGGAGTGACCACCACTACCATGACCTTCAAATATACGCTGACTGCCGCCACTCCTTATGTTCCCGTTACACTGACCCTGGCCAATGAATCGGCTTCACAGGATGAATCGGTTTACACTACGCTGACCATTGTGCCGCCCGCCACGGCACCGGTACTGGATTTTGCCACACCGGATGCGTCTACGGGGAACTTCAACTTATACGATCAGGCGAATGGCAAACTCACGATGTATAAAACGAGCAAGAGCAGCATCACACTCGGGGCAAGCTGTCCGTTCGGAACGAAATTAGTATTGAATAATCAGCTTCCCTGGCTGGAAGTTTCGAAGAGCAAATCAGGCCCTGCGCCAAGCACGACGGGTACTCCCGCCACGGATGTTTCTGTTTCTACTCCGGTGGAAGAGTACTATACGCTTATGCTGAAAGACGTGACAGCAACCAGCGATGTAAACAGCAAGTTCGAGATTATCAATCTGGGAGATGCAACTCAGACACTGGAATTGACGGTGGAATTGCTCGATCCTGCCATTACAACGATTGAACTGACGGGGACAACGGGCGGAGCCGCTTACAATAACTATAAGATTACTGATGTGCCCCGCACTGACGGAAGCACTGTTGAGGTAAAAATTACTTCTCCGCAAGGCGTGACGGTAAGCACGCTGTCGTCCTGGTTCACCATTGCCGAGACTGCCGCCTTTACAAGAACCACTCCGACGGATGCTACCGGCAGCCAGACATTCACCCTGACCGTGAAGGATGCCGTTACCGACTTCACAGCCGCGCCGATTGTGCTGAAAAACAATATCTCGGGCATGGAAGACGTGACAGTGCTGGTGAGTGCGGCGGCCGTGGCTCCTTAATTCAGTAACCCATTAATAACAATAAGATTATGATTAAAAATAGAAAACAGTTTTCCGCATGGGTGATAGGCCTGCTTGCCCTGTCCCTTGCGGGGTGCAGCGAAGCGGAAGTGCTACCGGGCACTACTCCCGGTGATGACCCGCTGGTCAATGACCCGACGCGCCGCGAAATCATCCTCGGTTTTCAGAACAAGCTGAACATAAAGACGGCAGGCACCACCCGCGCCGATGCCCCCATCGCCACGACCGAAGAGAATGAAATCACTTCGCTGGATATTTATGTGTTCTCTTCGGACAAGGAGGAAGGGCCATATACTTATCAGGAACGGTTCTGTTATCGTTCGGACGGTTCTACGATACCTAACGCTACGAAAATTATATTGACCGTGGAGGGTGACAACGTAGCACTCGCCACCCTGCGTCCCAAGAAAGGCCTGTTCACCAAATTCTACTGCATTGCCAATCAGCCGAAATTGCTGAAAGCCGGAGCGGAATACACCAATTTCGTAGCGCTGGAACAGAGTTCACCGGGTGCGGACTATAACATTGTGACCAAAGCGGGCATTCCCACTGAAACGGATTTCCTCACCTTTACCACTCCGTTGCTGGACCCCACCGAGGATACGGACATCTTGCTGACACCCCTGCCGATGGTAGGTTCCTACAGCCCTGCACTCGACCTGCGGGATATCAGTATGGGCTCCCGTACCCGCATCAATATGACGCTGTCGCGTATCGTCTCCCGTTTCGATATCATCAATGATGAGAAATTGTCACATCTCACCATTACCGGCGTATCGATGGGGCACGGCCGCAAAGGCGTTACCTTCTTTCCGGTGGTTCCCGTGGAAGATGCCGATCCGGACAAGACACTTATCACCTACCCCGACCGTGACTTTGACGGCGCCAATGCCAATAAGGGAACACAGACAGGGGCTTTCTACAGTTATCCCAGTCCGATTGCCGACAAGGGGTATCTGATTATCAAGGGAAAGTATGCGCTGAACCAGACGGATATACCGCAGGAGGTGAGTTACATGGTAGAGTTTGAGCAGTCGGTAGCGGGCACAGGCGGTTACATCGAGGTAAAGCCTAACCACCGCTACACGGTGCGCATCACCGACGCCGACCCGTTCAAGCTGGATGTGAACATCACCGTTTCGGACTGGACGGATGGCGGGGACTTTGAGTATCAGCCGGAAAATGAACTGGCTATCGGAACACTGACAGGAGCTGGAGCAACCACTATTGCGGGTAACAATACAGCCACTGTCTCCCCGGATGAGACTGAATATTTCAGTATTCCTTTCACCAGCAATTCGGAAGCGGAATGCAGCATTGTCTATACAAGTTCCGCGGGTGGCAGCGCCGAGTGGCTGAAGACGGAAATCACGCCGGTAACCCGTGCCGGATCGGCATCGTATACTTGTAAAGTGTCAAAAGCCGATGGATATTCTGGGAATCTTTTCCCGAAAGCCATCATCTTATTGCGCAGCAAGGCGGGGCGCGAAGAAAGCCAGATTGCAGTGAAAGCAGCCGTAGGAGTACCGGAAATTGCTGCGGCAACGGGGACACCGTCGGAACCGGATGCGGCAAATACCTACACTGCCGGAAGTGAATCACCGGATGTAATCACAGGAACACTCAGTATGCAGAAACAGGCCAATGCCGGAACCACCTCGTCCATGAAACTTACTGTGACTGCCAAAGGCGGTAGCCGGATTGTCGGTTTGCCTGCCTGGCTGAAAGCGGATAAGACGGAAGGACATAGCACCGAAGCCATAGACTATACCTTGACGCTGGACCAAAATGCAAAGGATTTCCCCACAGGACCATTCCCGGCAAATGCGGCGGCAACCTTTGAGATACAGAATCTGTCGGATGCGGCAAAGAATGTGACGGTAACAGTTAATGTGACGGAAGCACCGTAAACAAGAAATGAAGAAGAAATGATAAAAAAGGTCTTTGTGACATAATAAAAAACTTCTGAAAATAAAGAATCGGGTAGGAAGGAAACGATGGGGTTTTCTTCCTACTTTGGTTTTATTGTTTACCTTTGCAGAAAACAGAATGACATGAAAGATTATCCTATCAGCACAATGAACAGCGAATAAATTCCATTCTATAACCTAATTGTCCTCTAAGTTGAAAGAGGCCTCACAGATTATTAATCAAAACCATCCCAAACAAGATACTCACCAATAGAATTTAGAAAACATGAGTAAAACTATATACACAATAGATTCGAGAGATAATACAATGCTTGAAGTTATGAAACAATACTTCAATATCTCTGACTTACAGATGAGCAAAGAGATTAACAACATGCACGATATTTTAGTAGAACTATTAGAGAAAAAAAGGTATATCATATTCAGTACTAAAGTCAGTTTTAATTCCCCAAAAGAAACATCATGAGATTATTCTCGTTTTTGATACTCTACAAATAGAAGATCCTGAATACGGGGTAGCATGTTATAATGCCGTAATTAAGCTTTTAGACAAGTCAGAATCTCATAGCTTCTTATGCGGTGATTATATTTCTAAAATCAACACATCATGGAAAAACGCAAACGATTTATTATATCAAAGTTTATCTGAACATATTAATTTATCCCAGATTGAGTATAAATCAAGTGAACAGCTATTCTTCATTTACATAAATAACGTCTCCAATAATTTCATTGGCAGACTAAAAATGGGTTTACAAAATTTTCAGGGGTTCGTAGGAATAGCTGATGTAACATTATCCTCTACTCTGAAAATTTACATATCTTCCATTCTCACAAATGGATTCATTCAATATCATGATATTATATTGCAACCTTCCTCCGATCAAGACGATTTTTTTAATGTTAAAAACAATAATAAATTTGGTTATGACTTTGAGTCTAATGGATTTAAGATTCGCTGTATATACGCAGATTTATTTAAGACATTTTTAACCTACAAAATAGAACGAGTGTATTTTAATATCATAGATACTTCCGATCAAGCTATGGCCATCAATTCCATAACCCCTGTATTTCAACGTCTGAATACTTCAAAGATTATTATTACTTCAGAGAAATTAGAATATCTCAAGCAAAAAAAGAGTGACACCATGCAAAGAATAGGCTTTAGTAATATCACCCCTGAATATTTAGCAAAGAAAATAAAAGAGAATATAAACTCAAATTATCTTTTCTGTATGGAGTTCAACGATATATATCAAATTGCAAAATTCAATATAATGCTCGAAATTCATTCTTACAAAATACAATTGGGTTTAAAATATGATTATATAAATAACACATTATCACTAATTACAATGTATTAATAAGAGAAAAAATTATAAAGCCTTAGCCTATTTCATTTTCCCCAAAATCTTAGGAAACTGCCAAAAGAACAACAGCGTACAGCAAATTGCAGCCGTAGCATCGGATATAGCCTCAGCCGCATATACTCCGGTCACTCCCATATAATGCGGCAGTATCAACGCTAACGGAATCAACAAAATGGCCTTGCGGAGCAAAGCGATGAAAATGGATATCCTGGCCTGCCCCAACGCCACGAACATATTCTGACAGGCACGCTGTAATCCGAAAATCGTCATACCGCCCAAGAATACAGGCATCGTCCAGCGAACCGTTTCTATCAACTTTTCATCACTTGTAAAAGCAGATGCAACCGTTGACGGGAACAGGATCATAAGCAGCATCAGAATCAGATTGAAAGAGAACATCGTGATCAGTGCAATACGGAAACAATCCTTCACACGCTGCTTATCACCATGACCATAATTGTAACTTACAATCGGAATAAAGCCTTGCGCAAACCCCGTCAGCGGCACACTGGCAAACTGCATCGAAGTCTGTAGTATCGTCAACGCACTGACGTAAATATCTCCAAAATCTTTCAAGCTACTATTCAGCACAAAGCCCACCAAACTCTCTGTACTGGCCATAATGAACGGAGATACTCCCAGTCCCAACATCGCAACAACAATTCCCCGATTCAACTTCATATAGCGCCTCTCCAAAGGCAGAGATGCCTTCCGGGAGAATAGGAAAGACAGTACCCATGCGGCACTGCAAGCCTGAGAAATCACCGTAGCCAAAGCAGCACCTTTCACCCCCATATCAAACCAGAAGATAAAAATAGGATCAAGAATGATATTTAATAAAGCTCCGATTAAGACAGAGTACATGGCAATGGCAGGACGCCCCTGCGCATTGATAAAGGAATTGAGTCCGGTGGAAATCTCTACAAAAACAGTTCCCAGCAAATAAATGGAAAGGTAATCGACCGCATAGCCCAATGTATGCTCCGAAGCGCCTGTAAAGAGCAGGATAGGCTCCATGAAGGTATAGGCAATGAAGGAAGTAATTAAAGTAAATAGAATCAGCAAGGTAAAACCATTCCCCAATATCTTTCCGGCACGCTGGCGGTCACCTTGCCCGAGGGCTATGGCAGCCAACGGTGCACCACCACCGCCCACTATTGCTGAAAAAGAAGAAATCAATACCACGAGAGAAATTGTCACCCCTACGCCTGCCAATGCATCCGTCCCGATGCCCGGTATGTGTCCGATATAGATACGGTCGACAATGCTATAAAGCAAATTGACGAATTGTGCTGCTACTGCCGGAAGCGCCATCTTAAAAACAAGCGGTAACATACGCTCGGTTCCCAGACGTTCTTCATATTTATTGATCATCGTGATTCTTCTTTTCTAAAAAACGAGTGCAAAGGTACAAGAATTTCCACTCGACCCCAAAGTAATGGGGACGGCTTTTACAGGAAACTGAGATCTTATTCCCTATGCGCTTTCGGTGACGTTCCCGTAAGCCTTTTGAAATACTTGCCAAAGAAGGATTGGGATGGAAAATTAAGTTCGTCACCTATTTGCTGTATGGTCATATTGGTAGATCTTAACAGTGCCTTGGCTTCGAGCACTACATATTCATCGATCCATTCTCCTGCGGTTTTTCCACTACAACTTTTAATGGTCTGCGAGAGATATTTAGGACTCAGGCAAAGTTTGTCTGCATAGAATTCCACCTTTCTCTCTTGTTTATGGAAAGCCTGTACTTGCTTCAGGAAATTCCGCATCAAGACTTCACTTCTCGTTTCCTTAACACCGTCGGGCAGTTTATGAAAATAATAGCCCAATCCATAAAAAGAAGGCAATGGTGAGATGACGGATAATTTCCATACGGTTAGGATTATCCGTGACTTTAATTACACTTTGTACCATCTTACAATAAGTCAGCATGGCATCCAGTTGTTTATCTGTTAGTGGTACGACCGGTTTATTACGCACCGAAAGGAAATTCGAGAACCGATCAGGTAAGTTCAGGCTCTCATTGAACCGTTCGGACATAAGTATATAAATCCCTTCAAAATCATCAGAACAATATTCATGCTCTATTATCTGACCCGGCAAAACGATGGATATGGCTGGCGCTTTAATCTCAAAAGGTATCATATCCACCCTCCCTTTAGACTCTCCTTTCAGGCAAATGCCACAAATAGTCATATCCATTTTGAAAGGTCCCGTATGTGGTTCTACTTTCTCATTCCTGTAAATATAGTAGTCGTCATTCAGGAAATTCACATTCTCCATCCCTTCCAACTTGGAACGCCAGTTCAGTGATATAAGATTCTTCATATATGTGTTTTTGACAACAAAAGTAGGCTATAAAAACAGATAAGCCAAACTAATAAGTGTTTTCGTCCAACATTCCATCCAAAAGACCTTTCTCCCGGCCAGCATCCCCTGTACTTTTGCGCCAGTTTATAAATCAACAAATGAGTAGAGAAAAAATGGAAACAGAGATTTTGATTTTCCGTTCCTCGGTAACGAATAAACGGGATATGAAACGCATTGGAAGACTTTTTGAGGAGTACCCGCAGATAAACCGATGGAATGTCGATTTAGAGGATTGGGAAAAGATATTAAGGATAGAGTGTAACGAGTTGAAAGCTTCTGATATCATAGCGGGACTCAAAACGATCAGAATCTACGCATCGGAACTAATCTAAGTATGAACAACTTAACAAATCTATTTAAGAACGGAATGCAAAAGAAAATATTTATTACAGTAGCGTTGTGTCTCAGCATCTGCACAGTCAAGGCACAGGAAATCCCCGATTCACTGGCTCAAGATTTCAGAAACTTTCTTGCCAAGAACTTCTCTATGTATCGTACAGTAAACCTGAACTGGGAAACCAAGTGGGCACACAATTATACATTTACACAAGATGGAAATGAACTGGAAAAAGGAAAAAGACGCGACCTGCACAAGATCAGTTTTTCTACCATGATCCCTGTACTGAAATTGAAGAAAGTATCGTTGTATGCCAATGTGCAATACAGAAGCTATCAGTTCGATGCGATTGAGAAAAACCACTCCGCTACGTCAGCTATATTTTCACAAGACGGGTATGACTACTTTGCCGGAGGACTGAACGGTACCTACTATATTAATGTATTCAACAAACCGCTGGCTCTATCCGCCTCCGTAATTGCAGACGGTTGGGACAAAGGTTTTGGCAAAGTACAAGGGTTATTGTCTGCCGTAATGATTTTCAAGCATACAAAGACCACCACTTTCACAGCCGGCATCATGGGGATGACTTTGTTCAGTAGTATCCCGATCATGCCTGTCATTTCTTACTGGCATCGATTCAATAACCCGAATTTAAGCGTAGACATCACCATGCCAAGCCAATTTTACATGAGATACCAACTGAACAGTCATCGTTTTTCCGCCGGAGCTTCCATGACAAGTGATAATTTCTACATGAAGCCCAACCTGAAGAATGTGCCGGACATCTGCTATTTCAGCGAAGCTACTTTAAATCCGGAAATCGTTTACGAATACATCATTAACAAACACTTTTATCTGGTTGCACGTGCAGGAGCTTCCATGGTGATGATGGCCGGACTGTACAGCGATACAAGAAAAGGCATAAAAGTACGAAACGAAGAAGGCCAGACAGAAGTGGAACCATTGGTGAAAATGAAACGGAACATGGTTCCTTTCTTCAATCTGGGAGTTTCGTATAGCTTATTTAAATAGCGGTTAAAGATTTTCTTTGAAGAAGCTATCCAGTTTATCAAACGGAATCAAACTTGTACGGTCGTAAAGATCGACATGGCCTGCACCCGGCACTATATATAATTCTTTCGGTTCAGCAGCCCGCTTGTATGCATCTTCACTAAATTCCCGTGAATGGGCATTCTCTCCCGCAACAAACAGCATCGGACGCGGTGAAATTGATTCCATATCATTAAACGGATAGAAATTCATAAACTTTACGTTGCTGGTGAGTGTAGGATGAGTGGTAGTCAGAGGCGTTGCACCTTCGGGTGTAACTTCCCCGCGCGGTGTACGGTAGTATTCATAGAATTCGCGTTCTATCGGCGAAGAGTTTTCCGTCAGTTCGTGCACAGTACCACTGGTATATTTCACTTCTCCATCCAAAAACTCAACGTAGCGCTGTTCGGCAGGTTCCGCTATTATCTGTTTCCGTTGTTCCAGTGTCAATGCATTTTTCAACCCGTTACGATTGGCAGCACCCATATCATACATACTTATGGTTGCAACGGCTTTCAGGCGGGGATCGATTTTAGCTGCGCTGATAGCAAAACTTCCACTTCCGCAAATACCTATCACACCGATACGCTCCCGGTTAATGAACGGACGTGTACCAAGAAAGTCCATTGCAGCACTGAAGTCCTCCGAATAAACATCCGGCAATACGGCGTTGCGCGGTGCTCCTTCACGTTCACCCCAGAAAGATAGATCCAGAGAAAGGGTGACGAATCCGCGCTCAGCAAGTTTTGTGGCATACAGATTTGCACTTTGTTCTTTGACGGCACCCATCGGATGTCCTACAATGATTGCGGGATATTTCTCACCCGCTTTCATATCTTTAGGCAAAAACAGGTTTCCGCCTACCCTCATTTTATACTGATTGAGGAAAGATACTTTCTCAACATTCACTGCATTGCTCTTGTAGAAGTTATCTGCATCTGTCTGAGCAAAAGACATACTTGTACTGATTGCCATAAGTAAAACTGTTGTTAAAAATAATACTCGTTTCATATTCTCTTAAGTTTAATAATTTACGGAAAAGTGATACATTCATTGCAGATATCTGATATCCACATTGCAAAGATACGGCAGGAGAACAAGTAACTTCATACCCGAATTAAGGGTTATGCTACCCCAATTACAGTTTCCTAAACTTTAGAGCGAATCTCGTACAGTTTTTCATGAGAAGTCAATAGCATGGTATTATGGTGAGATTTTGCGTGATCGTCGAAAGCAACTAAAGATAACTCAATAGGAGTTAGCAGAAAAGGTTGGTACGGCAAGAAGTTATAAGTGTGTCACAAACCCAATAGGTGAATGACACACTCTTATAATAGAAATTAGCGATTTGCTTTGCGCTTCTTCATTTCTTCCACGAGCTTTGTAAAAGATTTATCCCTTTTACGCTTTTCATGTTCGGAAGTAGAAAAATGCCACGCTTCCCGTCGAAGTTTCAGATAACTTTCATAAGCCTTACGGTCCAATACACCACTACTTACCGCTTCTAAAACGGCACATCCTGGTTCGTTGATGTGCTTGCAATCCTTGAAATGACATGATGCAGCATAATCTGAAATCTCCAATACCTCTGCAAGAGAATCGGGATCGTCAATGGCCAAGCCAAATTCCCGGACGCCCGGGTATCAATTAATACACCTGAACCGTCCATCAATACCATCTCCCGACGAGTAGAAGTATGCCTTCCTTTTCCCGTGGACAGGCTGATATCAGACGTTAGTAATACCGATTTCTCGCAAAGCGCATTCACCAGAGAACTTTTCCCTACACCTGAAGAGCCGACAAACACAACCGTTTCGCCTGCCGATATAGACTCCCGTAATTGGAGAATCGTCTGAGATTGATGAATACTTGTAAAAACACCGGTATCTGACGGGCAATGTGCCTGATCTGTTCTTCAACTTTCTGCTTGTCAAACCGTAAATCAGCTTTATTGAACACCAATACAGGATTAATATGCTCTTCCTGCATCTGAACCATGAAGCGCTCGGCTCTGCGAACATTGAAATTATCATCAAGACTTTGCACGATAAATGCCTTGTCAACATACGAGGCAATGGTCTGTTTATCAGCAACCGTTCCGTTTTTCTTGCGATATAAAGTCCGTTCACGAGGCAGCATATCCACTATAATCCTTATGTTCGTCGAATGGTTGAAAAAAGCACCCAATCACCGGTACAAGGGAGTTCAAAGTCTGATTTTCCATACATCATATTCCCCGTCAGTTCGCACTGAAACAGGCCGTTTTCTGAAACGACCTCGTAGCATGTACGGTGTACGATAGATATACGTCCATGTGTAAGGGCATTGTATGTTGACTCTTGCTTTAGTTGGCTTAACTTGTCATTCCAACCATAATTATTCAAATGAATCATTGTTCTATCTTTTTTGCAATAAAAAATGTATAACCGTAGAATGCTTTATACTTGCTGTATAGTTCTTCTTCATCAAACTGAAGCGAACTGAATTCTTCGGCGATCTTATTTCCCGCATATTTATGAAGGAAGATTTTCTGAGCTTCAATCTTTGCAGCAAAGTAATGCTCTGTCCAGCAATTTTCCGGCAAAATAAATGTAGCGACGGGAAGATATCCTGCTTTGTGTATCTTGGCCACCTGATTGGGAATCGTATCTATTCAGGATACGCATTCACCCAGAAGTCATTGATTTCCGCAGGACGTTCGTCAGTAAACCACGAACTTTCAGAAACGGCAAGATATCCTCCCGGTTTCAAATAGTTGCGCCACTCTTTCAAGCCTCGTTCAAAACCAATATTATAAATGGCTCCTTCCGACCAGATCAGGTCTAATTCCTCATTCTGAAAAGGAAGGTTATCCATAGAACCGACAATACCTTTCACTCTGTCCTGCAAACCTGATTGCTTTGCATTGCGATTGAAGATATCAATAAAGTCGGGAAAAAGGTCAAGTCCGGTGATCTGCCCGGGAATGTGTCCGGCCAATACCATGGTCTGACCTCCGGTTCCACAGCCGATATCGGCGATAAGGGATTTTTCAGTGAGATTATCTATAAAACTCAATGCTTTCAATGTTACGTCAGGACTTCCGGGTCCTTGACGTTCCATATTGGAGAAGAAATCACAGATTAATTTAAGTTCGAAATCGTGAATTGTTTTATTTTCGTTACTCATTTTCTTAATGTATTTTGCATACACGAAAAGCATAATAATGCCTTCATCATTGTACGCAGATTAAACTTGAATTATAATAATAAAGAATTGCTCCCGAAAAGAGTTTTCCGAGAGAAGACGAAGGGACAATCTGTATCAGAAACACAGATTGTTTATTAAACCAAATCCGATTTGAATGTCTTTGTCATGGCGCAAAGATAAATAATATTTTGAGAATACGAAAACTGAAGTCATCCAAGGCAGGAAAAAGCAAAAATTAAGAGGTTTGTAATGACAATATATAAAGGAAAGATTTACCTTTGCACCCCCAAAGAAAACCAGAACTAAGAAATTATTTAGTGTTTATGAATACAAAGGTCAAAGGATATATATTGGGAGCCGTTGCTGCCGCCACTTATGGTATGAATCCCCTCTTTACCCTTCCACTATATAAGGAAGGTATGAATCCGGATTCCGTTCTTTTCTTCAGATATCTGTTTGCCATTCCCATCCTGGGGATTATGCTCAAAGCGAGAGGTAGAAGTTTTAGTCTAAAGCGGAAAGAAATATTGCCGTTAGTCATACTGGGATGGTTGGTCGCCATTTCTTCTCTTACCCTGTTTCAAAGCTATAACTATATGGAAGCCGGTATTGCCTCAACAATACTGTTTGTCTATCCTATTTTGGTGGCACTGATTATGGCTGTCGCTTTCAAGGAAAAAATCACATTACAAACAGTCTTATGTATCTTCCTGGCTTTAAGTGGTATTGGGTTACTATATAAAGGAGGAGACGGTACAACTCTTAGTCTGGTTGGTGTTGGATTAGTCATGGCATCGGCCCTCTCCTATGCTATTTATATCGTAGGGGTAAACCGACCGATATTAAAGGATGTGGCAACGCTTAAAGTTACTTTTTATGTATTGCTTTTCGGTCTGTCGCTCTTTTTTAATCCGTGTAGATTTCGGGCAGAGCCTGCATGTTGTCGATAAATGGTATTTATGGGGAATCTGATTGCATTAGCAATTTTCCCTACAGCCATATCCTTCCTCTGCACTACGCAAGCTGTGCAATATATAGGTTCTACCCCTACAGCCATCCTCGGAGCTTTGGAACCTGTAACGGCTGTATTCTTCGGAGTAACAATCTTCGGGGAAAGTCTGACACTCAGATTGTGTTGCGGAATTGTATTGATTATCCTGGCTGTGACATTTATTATAGCCGGAAGCAATATTACGACACATTTGGTACGGTTCAGGAAGTTGTTTCCACGATTGCCTTTGAAGCATATAAAAAAAATAGACAGTACAGGCTATCCGTCAGATCGAAGGAATACATCCTTCACAACCTCATCGCCTCTTTCATTAAGCACATTTCATAAATCCGAACGCTATTTTTGCATATTATTTGCAGCCAGCATCAGATTAGCAAGAATGGACAACCAAATCTGATATCGGGGCACTATTTTTGCAAACCCAATGAAGCGGTATGAATATACAGGAAAACGAAGTTGGTCACTCATATTCTTAATTTCGTCATAAGGAATCTGTAGGTTGGTCTACAAACTTTTTACGAGAAGATTATTCGGCTTATCTTTGCATCAAACGAAGTGCTTCCAGAAAGACTAAACAGACTAAATAACATAAGTGGTATTAAATAAGTTATCGCAATGACAGACAATATTTTAATATTCCGGACTTCTATAGAAAAGAGGCGGGAAATAAAGAAAATAGAAAAGTTATTCACCCAATATCCACAGATCCACGTATGGAACGTAGACTTTGAAGATTGGGAGAAGATACTGAGAATTGAATGTCAAGGGATAACCCCGACTGATATCTCGGACGCACTGAGTACAATCGATATCTGCGCAACAGAGTTAGAATAAGGTAGAAGTTATTCCAAAAGCTGCTACCGAAGCACACTAAACAAGCGAATTACTATTTATCTCAAACTTACCGACAGGTCCCTGAAAGTAGTTCAAACAGTTGCTTCCGTTTTACCGGCTTAGGCAAGAAAGCATTACATCCGGCATCCATAGCACTGGCACGGTCAGTATCGAAAGCATTGGCTGTAAGTGCTACAATCGGGATGTCACTATTGAACTCCCGAATCTTCCGAGTAGCTACCAAACCGTCCATGACAGGCATTTTCAAATCCATAAGTACGAAATCAAACTTCCCATTGCGAATCTCCTCAACAGCCTCTACCCCATTGGTCACCCGTAACAAGTCGTAATCCTTAAGAATATTCCGCACTAACAAGAAATTGCTGTCGTTATCTTCAGCCACCAGAATTCTGAGTTTCCTGTCACTGTCTTCGCTAAACACCGGATGACGGTTTGGAAGAGTTGTTTCCGGGCAACCGACGTCTCCATGCTGAAAGATCTCACACGGAACCCATGCCCAAAAGGTCGATCCAATCCCCTGTTCAGAAGTGAATCCGATCTCTCCACCCGCAGCTTCAACAATTGCCCGGGAGATTGCCAATCCAAGTCCTGTACCTTGAACAAATTCATTCAGCTTCTGGAAACGACCGAAAACCCGATCCTGTAGTTCTTTAGGGATACCCGTCCCCGTATCCTCCACATAAAACCGAATTCCGTCTTTTTCAACCGAGTATCCCATTCTGATATATCCCGATCTGGTATATTTTACCGCATTAGTCAGGAAGTTCATCCATACCTGCTTAAGCCGGTTACTGTCGAGGAAAATCCAACATTCCGAACAAGGATTATCTTGGACCAACTCCACGTCAGCGTTCGGAATCTTCGACCGCATCATCACATAGAGTTCATTGCACAGTTGTGTCAGGTTAAACCGTTCACGTTTCCGATCAATAATTCCCGACTCAATCTTCGAAAGATCCAGAATGTCATTGATAAGTCGCAGCAACAAGTCATTGTTGGACTCGATAATATGCCAATATTCCTTCTTTTCATCCGGATCGTCACTGTCGACCAGCAATTCGGAGAACCCTACAATGGCATTCAGTGGTGTACGTATTTCATGACTCATATTGGCCAGAAATGCCGACTTCAACCGGTCGGAGAGCTCGGCCTTATCCTTCATCGCTTTCAGTTCCTGAGCCATTTTTTCCCACTTCGTATTGTTGAAAGCGATACCGGTATAGCGAATGACGTTCCCTTTCTTGTCGCGCTCAGACGGAAGCCCGGTAACAATCAGTGTCTGCCAATCCTGATCCCATTTGGTACGGGAACGATACTGAAGCGAGAACTCCTTATACTGCCCGGCAGACATGCCAACCATATTTTCACGAACACGTTCCGTATCCTCAGGATGGGCAGCTTTCAAATAATCCTCGGGCATAATTGCTTTTTCGGGATTAAAATCATTCACCGGATCATTGAATGACCGATATTGCCGGGTCTTCACATCGTAATCCCAATAGGACATACCCACAGTTTTGAAAGTCAGCTCCATCTTGTAGTTCCGTTCTTTAAGCTCCTCGTTCAATTGATGGAGTTTGGAAATATTCTGTCTAAAGCCGGTATAACGGATAACATCTCCGCTCTCTCCAAATTCGAAAGGAACCCCCGTAATATTACAGTACTGCCATGTATCATCATGCCTGGTCTGAATACGGCAGGTGAGATTTATATTCATATTCCGCCCCAACAGCATAGATTGCAGCGCATCATTGACCAAAGACCTGTCTTCGGGATGAATCACATTCAAGTACTCTTCCAAAGATACCAACTTGTCAGAAGCATAATCGTTTACCGGATCATTGTAAGCTTCGAATGTTTGCATCTGCACATTAAAATCCCAGTGAACTATATCGTTGACCTTCATGGCCAGTTCACGCTTAACTAAAAGATCCTGTGTCTTTTTGCCATCCGGAGCTTTTCAGTTACATCCAGCAAGGTACCTACAATCTGCAATTTACCAAAATGCTCGGTCGAAAGCCGCATACGGCTCTCATAATGCCGGAATTCTCCTTCCTGTTCATTGAAAACACGTACTGTGAGCTGCCCCTGCAGGACTTCTTTGTTTATCAGCCGGGAAAATAGTTCCCTTAACGGAGCGCAGTCCTGCGGATGAAGCATCGGTAACAATTGCTCCAAGGACATACCACTTTTGAAAACAGAATTTCCATGCAAGATCCCGAACTCCATTTTGTACACGTCGTATACCCATGAAGACATATTCGCAGCCTCCATCGCCATCTCCAGGTTTTTTTCTTACTTTCTTCAGTCCGATACTCCGCCTCTTTGGTAGAGGTCACATCATTGGTGAGCAATATATGGCCTACGATAGTCCCCTGCTTATTGGTTATCGGAACAATCTTGACCTCGTAGATAATGGTATCTTTATTGGAAGTATGGAAATACTCTTTATTCATCCGGTCGAAATCATATTCAAATTCAAGTACAATGTCGTCTCCGGATTGAATTCTCGCTAAAAGCGCCTCGTCCACATAAGGACTTTTAAACAGATTGACTTTGTTTATTACCGCATCGAGCTCAACACCATACATAAGTCGTGCCCGTTCGTTTAAGCAACGGAGTATACCTGATGCATCGTAAATTTCAACGCCCATCGGCAGACGGGCGAACACGCTATCTGTCAAGAAAATCTGCTCATCTAACAATGCCAGCATCTCTTTTTCAAAAGATGTACTATCTCCATTGCAAGTTTGTGTTTCCAGTCGTTCCATTTATCAGTTTTTGTAGTTAGCGAATAATGTGAATTGTACGCCGGTATTCTGTCGGAGACATACCCGTATGCCGGCGAAAAAAGCGACTTAGCGACGATTGGTTTGAAAACCCCGTTTGCCGCACAATATCTTTTATGTCAAGATTAGCGTCTCGAAGCAGTGCCTTCACCTCCAGTACAACATGATCTGCAAGTAACTCGCGGGCCGACTGACCATTTACCTCCTGAATAACTCGGGTCAGATATTGAGGAGTTATGCACAGCTTGTCCGCATAAAACGCCATTTCTTTATGTTGCTTATAGTGTTCATAGACCAGCATTGCAAACCGGAAAGCAATATTCTCCTTATTAGAGTTCAAGGGGATGGAAACTCCCTCCCGGCTTACGGTCTTGCGGAAATGAACGTAGAAATCCCAATAAAAGATACGCAACAAGTGTAATATGGTTTCCCGCCGGAAAGCGGGATCGTCAGAACTGTTCCGAAAATCAATTGCACGACAGAAGCCAAGAAATCTCTGAACTTCACCCCGAGTCAACCGAACCTGGAAATTCTTCCGCATATAAAAGAAAAAATCAGGAGTAATCTTCCCCAGGCTACTCATGGTATCCAAGAACATCGTTTTATCTATTTTGAAAAAAGTCATAGAGAAATCGGGACTTACCTCACGGATTAATACTGACTGTAACGGCAAAACTGTCACCAGGTCGTTTTTAGATATCTGGCGGCTGACTGAAAAAACCTCTATTACAGCCGTTCCACCTGTGCAAACTCCACCAAATCCTTCTGCCAAATACGCTTCATGTTCATCTACAGGAAGGGCAGAGATCGGTATATATATAAAAATTGCCATCCATCTGAAATGTCGTGGTTAAAATGAATAACAAAGATACTAATTTATACCCAAGCAAATTTCAGGATGCAAGATATAGAACGCGAATAGCAAATTTCGGTGCCAACAAAAAGAGTAACAACGATGCAAGGAAGTAATCGCCACAATGCAAGAAACTAATTCTCAGAATGCACATTTTTATTCTTACAATAGTTGTTGTAAGATAGAATTATATCTATTGTAAGAATGTAATACAGTTGTTGTAAGATTCAACAACAGTTATTGTATGAATAGTTTTATGCATCTTCGAGAATAGATTCTTGCATTCCGGGAGTTAGTTTATCGCATGTTGAGGATTGGTTTATCATACCAAAGAAATTACGGGAATAATCACTCATTTTCATCATTTCGTCATAAGAAACAGTATGGTTCGTCTACAAACTCTCTAAGGAAGAATTATTAAACTTACCTTTGTAACCGAAATCAAGATGATAGAAATATAAAGATTAGTAACAAAGAAAACCCAAATGATGAAGAAGATTTTAGTTTTAATACTATGTGTATTAGTTTATAGCGCATTGTTTGCTCAATCCAATGAAGATAAGAAAACCGTATTTCAATTGAGCTTTGTCCCGCCCCTGAGTACCAATGGAACCTATTCGCATCAGTATACGAATACTGTTTCACTCAACTTACTTGTAGGCATTTCCAGAAATGAAGAGGCATTCACCTGGGGAGGTATTTCAAACATTATTCTGAATGATGCCAAAGGTTTCCAAATGGCAGGACTTTCAAACTATGTAGGAAATGACGGACAGGGAGTGCAATCCGCAGGACTGGCTAATATAAATAAGAATAAGTTCAGTGGTTTCCAGATGGCAGGGTTGGCAAATACAGCTTCTGAAATGACCGGGTTCCAATTCGCCGGATTAGTCAATATTGCCAAAGAGGTAAACGGGTTGCAGGTTGCCGGATTAGTCAACATTGCAAAGAGGTCAATGGCGTGCAATTTGCCGGACTGGTCAATATAGCGGATAAGAGTGACTGCCCCATCGGATTAATCAACATCATTAAAAATGGTGAGATGGGAGTTGCTGTCACTTATGATGCATTGGGAAGTACGGTAGCCACATTCCGCTCGGGAGGCAGATACACTTATGGCATTATAGGCGTTGGATATAACCATAAAACTGAGAATAACTCATTGGTGGCTGAAGGTGGATTCGGTGCTCATATTCCTGTTACTTCCTGGTTCAGGATTAACAATGAACTTAAAGCCTCAACCATCGGAAACGATTCGGATGAACCTGTTTTGAATACTGGATACTCACTCATTCCGTCCTTCAGAATCGGGAAGCACATTGAGCTATTCGGAGGGGTAGGCATAAACTACATGATGACCAAAGATGTAAGCAACAGCAAAATATTCCCGAACCATTCCTTATGGAAAAAAGACTGGGTCTACCAAACTGCAACAACTGTATATCGGATACCAGTTTGGTGTACAATATATATTCTGATAGTTCAATTCAATACTCTTTATACTCAATATCCCCTGAATCTACATTTTGACTGTAGATTTAGGGGATTTACAAAAAAAAAGGACTATATTTGCCCCGAATTCTAAAAAAGCAACTATTTTGGGCACAATTCTTAAATTTGTTATTGCTTAATAATTAGCCTCACAAACCACAGGCTAATTTCTTTCGTTTGAATAATTCTTATTCAGGCAGGTTTTTCATTTTATCATTTTTAGTATTAACTACATTGTCTCTGCAAGGCAATTGTAATTTGCTATTCAGACTTTTAGCAGGCTTCGCAGCAACCGCCTGAAAGTTATGGATGCGCTGAATGCGAATGGAGAATTTCGTAAAGAACATTAAGCAAGACATAGAAGTAGAAATCCAAAGAATTGAGCAACAAGATATTGATATCCTTGATAAGATAAAGCAAATAGTCGGCTTCATACAGACTTCACTCGCCCGGCTAAAAGTAACCATTGCGGACTATCAGTTTATCAATCCCGAGGAGGAGATTCTTTTCTTTAAAGTCCGGAAACCGCAAATATCCGGTCTACTGATATTTTATATCCGTCTGTATCAGATTGAAAGGAATCGGATCGGGAAATCACCGTCAGCTCAATATAAATACCTGAAGGAGGAATATGAAAGTCTGAAGAATATCTCTTCGGACAAGAATTTCTATAACTATTATCAAGCCGGTAAAACAAACTCAGATCATCTGTATTTCATGAGAAAGCATTATGATATCCTTTCAGATGTTCACTGCCACTCGTTGGACAGAGATACTTTTTTTTCCACCTTGCATGATTCCAGCGTAGCAGAGATCTTAGCAAATAAGCAACTCACTCATTATCTCTCCACGGAGATTGATGCGTTCTCGGAGAAACTACACCTACAGTTCACCTCTATCATAGAAAGCAAACTATTGCAATGGACGGAAAGTAAGGTTTCATTGGTAGAATTCATTTATGCACTATATGCCGGAAAATGCTTTAATAATGGTAACACGAACCTGAAAGAAATCGCTTTCTGCTGCGAAACTCTTTTTGATATTGAGATTGGTGATTTCTACCGGATATTTCTTGAAATCAGGAACAGGAAGAAAAAAGCAGGACACAATTTCTGGATAAACTGAAAGAGAAAATAACCCAAATGATGGACGAACTTGACAGGTAAACAAAGAATATTTCATAGCGTCTTGTGACATCTTGTGAATTATGCAAATGGCTAATATCCAACTTTGCCGGAAAATTACTTAACCCGCAAAGAAAGATAATAGTTTATTTATGGAGACAACAATTACATGGGAAGTAAAGGTGAAGAATACCCCTTTATTAATTAAGAGTGCAGTCACTGCGAGAGTGACCGATTTTATTGTAGCGATAAGTTCAGGATGAATGCTCAAAAGAAGAACATAGATGTATGGTTGATTTACAGATGCGTGAAGTGTGACAACACCTGCAACCTCACTTTGTTATCACGCAGTAAACCGGATTTGATTGACAAGACATTATTCCATAGTTTTTCAATGAATGATAAAGACACAGCCTGGAAATATGCTTTTTCTACTGAAATGGAAAGAAAGAATAACCTGAGGCTGGATTATGGTAGTGTAGAATACGAAGTCATTCCTAATACCTCATTGGAAGATTTGCTGAATCTATCCAATGAGGTTATCAAAATCCACATCAAGTGCGAGTTTGAGTTTGATCTCAAATTATCATCATTAATCAAAAGATGCTTCTCACTCTCTGCCAATCAGGTGAAACGTGTGTTTGAAGATGGTATAATTACGATTTCAGGTAACAAACCACCTCAGAAGCATAAAGTGAAAGATGGAGATATGATTCTGATACAAAGAGAGGAATTAAGTAAGTCTATCAACCGTTCCATTCATGATATAAGGTAAGGACTGACGTATCTTCTCAACAGGCCAGTTCCACCATTGTATCTGTTGCAGCTTGGCGATTGTCTCTGCCTCAAATCGCATCCGTATTTTCTTGGCAGGTGTTCCTCCTACTATGGTATAGGGAGGAACATCTTTAGTTACTACTGCCCGTGCTGCGATGACAGCTCCATCTCCGATATGCACGCCTGCCATAATAACGGCTTCATAACCTATCCAGACATCATTGTCTATAATGATATCGCCTTTATTATCCCATGCTGAGACTACATTTTTCTTATCCAATCCCCATTCTTCAAAGAACAAGGGGAATGTGTAGTTGGACAAGGATTTCAATGTATGGTTGGCACTGTTAAAAAAAACTTTGCCCCACAGGCAATAGAACAGAATTTTCCGATTATCAGGCGGTCTTGGTTAATAGGATAATGATAGAGGACATTATTCTTCTCAAATTGAGCCGGATCATTTACAAAGTCATTGTAAATAGTGTAATCACCAACTATGATATTCGGATTGTTGATAATGGCATTCAAATAGATAGTCTGATAATCATTGGTACGCGGATATGTTTTCGTATTCATTGTAATTACTTCTTTTTGTATGTTTAGTATTTTAATATTTTGTGACGGAAACGGTCACAATCAAGTTGGGCAACAGACTTAGCTGTTGCCCTATCATACTAAACGAAGCTATTTACAAAGTTGCCATTTCATGATGATTAAAGACTATGGTTCATATCGTATAGCAAAGATAGCAATTATTTCACTTCAAGCTTTCCTTGTAACTTGATATCTTGTTATGAAATAATTTTCCCATCTGGTTACTTATTGTCAGGATGATTTTCAAAAATCAGTAGGAGATACAAATCCCGACATCTTCCACGGTTCTTTAATTTCTCCACTTTGCACACGCTCATAAAAATCATTGGAGTTTTTCTTCCAGAATGGATAACGGTCAAAAGTATCTCCATCCCCTACTAACCGCGGATCTTTCTGTGCCCGCAGTTCATCGAACAGAAGTTGCCTCATAGCCTTCTTTATCTTTGCATATTTCTCATTCCCAGCCAAGTTATTCATACAGTCTTTATCTACCGACAGATCATAAAGTTCTTCTTCAGGGCGGAAATCGAATGTTATGTCATAATAGTAACTATTTTCTCCGGAACGTTTCATACGGAGAATCTCAGTCTTTGTAGGAGAACCGTCACAATCCGTATACCCTGTTTCCGGATTTCCGCAAGGATAAAGTTCCGGTTTCAGATTCGTAACATACAATAAGTCATTCTGCAATATGGAACGGATTGGATAGCCTTGATTCAACGGACGACCATAATCATGCCGTTCTCTACCCAACAATGTATAATGCCGGTCTTTTGATACAATGCCGGCTTTTGAAGTTTTGAAAATATCCACCATGCTCTTCCCCGCAGGAGGAATTAATCCCGATTGTTGTACCCCTATATCACTTACTTCCAAGAAAGTGGGAACGAAGTCTACAAAGCTCACATAGTCGCTGACTTTTCTTCCGGGATTGGCAATACCATTTTTCCACATAACAGCCAAAGGCATGTGATTGGAATATTCATAATTATTTCCCTTACTCCGGGAAACGGCATTCCGTTATCCGAAGTCACTATAATGATAGTATTATCCAGCTCCCCCCGTTTCTCCAGTTCGTCCAAAAAACGATTGACGAGATTGTCATAATATTCCACTTCAAAGGCATAATCAAGCATATCGGTACGTACCACGTCATTATCAGGCCAAAAGGGAGGTAAGTCATCAATTACAGTTTTATCTTTTCCACCAAGTCTCTCACCAGAACCATATTCATAATTCCGATGTGGTTCAAAGCATCCAAACCAAAAGAACCATGGCTGATTCTCCTCCTTTTCCTGTAAGAAATCTTGAAAATTTCTAAAATAATCAACCTTATTAATTCCTGTTGTCAACGGAGTCAGTTTATGTTTCAGATAAGGTGTACCCGTCAATTTTCGGGGGAGCACCATTTTTAACACCTGCATCTCCCGGTCCCCAACCCTTTCCTGTAAAAGCAACCTGATAACCATTCTCTTCCAAAGCTTCCGTCACCACTTTCAAATCATCCGGGAAAATAGGAGTATGATTACCCGCCGCTCCAAGTTGCCAAGAATAAAGCCCGGTTAGAATGCAAGAGCGGGAAGGAGCAGATTTTGCATTAGGCGTATAGCAGTTCGTAAACAAAATACCTGCTTCTGCTACACGATCAAATCCGGGAGTTTTAACCCAAGAAGAGCCATTTGCTCCAAAGTGCCTGTAACTGGCGTCATCAGCAATGCAGAAAAGAATATTCGGACGTGTTTTAGAAGCCGATTTGTCTGCTTTGGACGTCGTGACAGCGGCAGATGCAGAACCAATAGTCAACAAGGTAGTAGCCGCAGTCCAAAAAGTGAAGTCTTCATATAAGATGAACTTAAGAATTGAACATTATAAATTATATAAGGAACTTCAAATATAGAGGTTAAGTCCCGAACAGACAATAGATAAATAAATATGGTTACATCAGGAACAACAATGGTTACAATCAGAAGATACAGGGACATATAGGCTTTGCCTCTTATGTATAAAAAAAGCTAAGAATGATACATATATAAGAGTATCTGTTACATGCTTTCTAAAGGTTCTCATTCAAAAAGCCTATACTTGCACTCATAAAACCATTACTCAATCTATGTTATGAACAAGACATCTTTTTTAGTTCTATTGTTTATAAGTATATTGCCTGCTCACTTATTTTCGCAACAGAATAAACTAATAGGCAAAACAGCTTTTAACAGCCAATATCCTCAGTTTTTTCATTTCCGCGGAGAAATGAAACGGGACGTTCATACCGATTATGACACTTGGGAAAAAGAAATATGTAGCCTCCTCGGGACTCCTTCGAAAATATATTTGCGAAGAACTTAAAATAGATACTATTTTGTACAGTTGGCTCAATCGCTTTGCAGAGACATACCCCGAAAAGCTCTTATTGCTACACTTTAACGGAGAGGCCAGACAGGTGAATGATTATCCGGAAATAAACAAGAAATACTTTCCCGGGCACTGGGTATATGAAACCGGCAGCCTTTTATCTGAAGATTGCACATCATCTCAAACTCACATTCAAGTAAAAGCCATCGACTACTTTCGCGAAAAAGCATACGTTTACCGGAATACGTCACCCAGACGATGGATTCCACACTATGTGCTACTTGTAGAACTGGACGAACAGGGCAACAAACTTTGGTATAACTCTGAAATAGCTCATATTAAATCCATTGATTCATCTACAAGTACTCTCATCCTGAAACGTGGAAAGACAAATACACAAAGCCGTTCTTTCAAAGCCGGAAAGACATACGTGGCCCCCATTGCAGGAGGAATCTGGGGAAACGATGTCATGTTTTACTATAACCTATCATCAGCCTGCCCAAAAGATAAGAACGGCAGAACAGCCGCCAACGTTCTTCTGAATGAAATTCATCATTGGTTCAATCCAGACAACGGTATATTAAAGAAATTAGATGGCATTGCTTTTGACGTTAACTACTTTGATGTGTCCAAACATGAAAGTTGGGATACTAATAACGACGGTCAAGCTGACGGAGGATGGATTAATGGTCAAAATATATGGCAAGCCGGTGACCTACAATTCCTAAAAAATTTACGGAAGCGAATGGGGCAGAATTTTATTATCACCTGCGACGGACAACACCCCATTAATCAACAGGCCGTAGGGGTATTGAACGGCATAGAATCAGAAGGTTTAGTACAACACAACGATGGTTGGAGAGGATTCTCCAGAACAGTAAATACTCATTTGTATTGGGATAAGTTCAATCCGCTCTCTCCACAGTTTCGCTATGTTGTACTGAAACTGATGGACGGCAACGACCAGCATCATGCAGAACGCCTGAGACGTTTTGGAGTAGCAACTGCCTCTTGTCTGGGGGCCTACACTACAGTACCCGATTCTTATTCATTCTTGCCCTCCTGGATACAGCCTTGTAGTTTTGGACGCATACAGGGAGAACTCATCCGATATGCCAAATCCTCCCCGAACCTTCTGTCCGGAACTCCTGCAGAGCTACTACACAAAGGCATCCTTAAAGGTGAAAACTGCTGTATGTCTATCCAAGGAAACTCAATCATAATAAAACCCGCCACTCAATCATCCACACTTTCAATAAAAAATGTGGAACTCCCAACGGGAGACATCACAATCTTCATTGAAGCTGAAACAATTACCCCACCCGATGCCAATTCAGATCTTGTACCACGTTTTATTTATGCTTCTCTCTCCAACTTACCCGATTATGAACCAGAAAAAAAAAGACCAAAGAGTTTTTCACCGACCTCTATGGGCTAGTGGGCCACGAAAAGAATGAAAACTCATTTTATTTCAGAAGGCCGAAAGTATCCGCCGGCAAACAAACCTTAACGATTACGATAAAAGGCACGGAACAGCTACAGATTCACTCCATAAAAATCTATAACCGACCGGATATCATCATTCGCCAGTTTGAAAATGCTGTCGTATGTGTCAATCCTTCATTAGAAGAGCAAGAAATACATCTATCCGATTTCATAACCGAATATTCCGAAAAACTAAAGATTGCTCCGATAGATGCAGTCTTTATCCCTAAATCCAAGAATAAATAGAAACATCTTAATCATTTGATTCACATGAAAAAGCATCAAGTACTTTTATTATTATTCAGTATTCTGAATGTGGCTACTCTAAAAGCCAAAGTTGAAATTGCCTCTATCTTTAACGACAACATGGTCCTGCAACAGCAAATGGATGTCAACATCTGGGGCACAGCTTCACCCAACAAGAAAGTAACCATCCAACCTACTTGGACTTCTACTGTCTTCTCTACCACATCCGACAAGAATGGAAAGTGGAAAACAAAAATTTCCACCCCTGAAGCCGGTGGCCCTTATCACATAAAAATAAGCGATGGAGAAGAAAAGGTACTCAGCAATATCCTGATCGGAGAAGTGTGGCTCTGTTCCGGACAGTCGAACATGGAGATGCCCATAAAGGGGTTTAAGAACCAGCGAGTCGACGGCTCATTAAAGGCAATAGTCACTTCTGCAGATACTCAAATACGCTTATGCCAGATAAAAAGAATAGCTTCAGATGCTCCGCAAGAATCTTGTGAAAGCGAATGGAAAACATGTGGTCCTGAATCTGTAGCCAACTTTAGCGCCACAGGATATTTCTACGCCAAAATGCTACGACAAGTATTGGGAGTGCCCATCGGAATCATTGAAGCCGACTGGGGAGGCTCTGCCATTGAAGCATGGATGAGCAATGAAAGCCTACAATCAATAACCCAACAACTGAAGACCTCCAAAAACATCAGAAAGAAACCTCAAATACAGCATTTGCCTAACAAACTATTCAATGGTATGATTCATCCCATCATCGGCTACGGAATAAAAGGAGTTATCTGGTGGCATGGAGCCAATAACTCTAGGCAGTATTATAACTACGAACTATTATTTAGAACCATGGTCAACGACTGGAGAAATCGCTGGGGAATCGGAGACTTCAGCTTCAATCTGGCTCAATTAGCTCCCTACCCTTTCAACAATGTCATGGGGTATATGCGGGAAGCACAAGTTAACTGCGCCCGAACACCCCCAACTGCGACATTGCCATACTACTGGATATCAGCGACTCAACCTTTATGCATGGCCCGATTAAAGAGGTGGTAGGTGAGCGCTTTGCCTACATAGCTTTAGCACAGACCTACGGCATGAAAGGTTTTGAATATACCGGTCCCATTTATAAGTCTATGGAAATAAAAAAGGACAAAATCAGAATATTCTTTGACCATGCAACCGAGGGGTTAACCTCTTATGGGAAAAAACTCACAGAGTTCGAAATAGCCGGAAAAGATAAAGTCTTTCACCCCGCTACTGCTGAAATAACTAAAGAAGGCCTATACGTTTCTTCGCCTGATGTCCCGCAACCTGTAGCCGTGAGATACGCATTCCAAAGTTTTGTTACTGGTACTCTCTTCAATACAGCCGGGCTACCAGCCTCTTCCTTTAGAACAGACGACTGGTAATCAAAATACATTAATCAAAAACAACATACAATGAAGCATTTCTTATTTTTTGCAGCGCTTCTCATTGCCAATCCAATAGGTGCTAAAGTTACCCTGCCTCATATAATGGGAAACGACATGGTATTACAACAACAAAGTCTATGCAGACTTTGGGGAAAAGCCACACCAGGCAAGTCGCTCACCGTAACCACTTCCTGGAATAACAGAAAATATAAAACCATAGCCTCCGAAAACGGGGAATGGTTGGTAGAAGTAAACACTCCCAAAGCCGGAGGTCCGTATAAAATAACGTTTGATGATGGTGAGAAGACTATCTTGGACAATATATTGATAGGAGAAGTTTGGATTTGCTCCGGCCAATCAAATATGGAAATGCCTGTTCAAGGTTTCTTGGGACAGCCTACGAACAATTCATTAGAAACTATTGCTAAAGCTGGTAATTATCCGAATATTCGTTTCATCTCGCTTCCGCAAACGGACAGCACTCAGCCCTTATCCGATTGCGATGCAACCTGAAAGTATCAAATTCAGAAAACATACCAACGTTAAGTGCCAATGCCTATTTCTTTGCCAAAATGCTGAATGAAACCTTACACGTACCAGTAGGCATTATCGTATCTTGCTGGGGAGGCTCCTCTATCGAATCTTGGATGAGCCCCGAGGCATTGCAATCAGTAGATGGATGGGACAGAAAACAAGCTGAAGCAAGAAAGAAAATACAACAACGGCCCTCGCTGCTTTATAACGGTATGATTACTCCCATTAATAAGTTCAGCGCTAAAGGTTTCTTGTGGTCGCAAGGAGAAGGAAATATCCAGAATTACAAACTGTATGCGCAACTAAAACCGCCATGGTGAAACAGTGGAGAACGGAATGGAAAAATCCTAATATGCCTTTTTATTTTGCAATGAGTGCACCGGGAAAAAGGTCACAAAGGCAAACCCTTCCTTGTAGAACAGCAAATAAAATGTTTGGACACGATACCCAATTCCGGCATCGTGTTAACCACTGACTTGGGAAAAGAATTTGAATATCACTATCCACAAGCAAATATTGTAGGAGAACGTTTTGCTATTTTAGCACTTTCCGAGGCTTATCAAATGAAAGGTTTCCCCGCTCACGGCCCTTTGCTGGAAGGTGTAGTGATAGAAAACGGACGGGCCATCGTCACTTATAAAGATACACCTCTGGGACTTTGTCCAACAAGCTACAACATTACAGGTTTCGAGATGGCAGGAGCCGATCGCAAATTCCACCCTGCCAAAGCTCGGATCGTAGACAAAGAAGCCAAATTGGTTGTGGAGTGCGAGGAGGTTCCTGAACCTATAGCCGTGAGATATGCTTTCCACTCTTGGTATGAAACCAACCTGACCAATACTTTTTTGGTCTGCCGGCACAACCATTCAGAACTGATAACTGGGATAATGTAGAATAATTATGAGAATAGCATTCGTATATTTTTTCTTTTATTATTTATACTCTCTGTCCGAGTACAAGAAAGCACCAAATATAAAAGTTATCACCCGAAAGTAAACAAAAGATATACTTCAACCGTGGTACCCAGCAAATTGATAAACAGTACGCCTATTATCAAGAGCAAGTAGACAGTCTAATGCGAGCCAAAGGCTTCACTTTCGATCAATGGACAAGTAAAATGTTTGAAAATGCAGCACACAACGAAACTTATTGGGCAACTCGACTGGACCTTCCATTAAAATTCATTCTGAAGAAACCGGTCATGGCTTCTTCAGAATGGGTAACCTAAGTATACGACTGAGATACCCTAAATATGTGACAGAATTCACAAATATTTTTTTAGACATTTACCAATAGCATATAATCACATGTATCAGTCCTATAGGTGTATCAGAAAGATGTTCAATCAGCCCCATTCCTCAATAATAACTCAATGCAGACATATTCATTATAGGATTTCCCTACTCAGCCACAAAAAGTCTCCTGAGGTTTAGTACTTCCACCATTGGGAACAGAGAGGTAACGATTACATAAGAAAAGTTTGCCACAAGTAACCTCCCCTTCGATAACAATTTTCCCCAACTATCCATCTCCCGGCATGCCCTGCCGTAGACAAATTCAGGCCAATATTCACACGATACTCTGAAGTAAAGACAAAGTTTCCTCCCCTTGCCCCCATCTGAACATTATTAGATACAGTTAATTGTGATACAGATACTACAAATTGTGCTTGATCAGATATTACATTAATATTGGAAACTATGACTTTTCCACTTCCTACTATTCCAGACTTCTCTACATTAAATGTCATATAGGCTCCTTGCATGTTTCCATCACCAACTGTCAACTCTCCTTGGCACGTTAGAATACCGCCGATTAGTATATTCATTTTTTTCTTGGCAGTTTTTGCTCCTAATGACAATTCTGAATCTATATCAATATACAGATTCAGGAACAACCGGATACACTCCTGCATATCATCTTCTGCCAACGAATACACTACCTGGTTCAAATTATCAATCACTACATCATCATCTATCGTAGGCACTCGTCCCTTATCCCACAAGTAGGATCATTCCATTCCCCGGACTTCACTGCCTTCAATCCGGAAGCAGTCACTGACTCCGTAAAAAGCCCAATACTTAAAATGAAGAATGATATTCTTATCACATTCAATTGCAAGATTCTTACTTCTTGTCTATAACAAATCCCTTTTTGCTTTTTGTCTATCTTTAGCGAACGGCTGGAGTTTTCATCAATAACGATACGTGCCTTTTCTTTCCCTTCAAAAGAGTTGTTCTGAATTAAGGTATTCAGCCCATCTCTGACTTCAATCACCGGCAGACCGGGCCATAGTTTCGGATAAGTACCCGATTCTATTATCTTGTTATTACGGAATATCAAACCATCGACAGACAGGGCACTCAAAATGGAATTATCAAAAGTACGGAATTCATTATCTTCAATTACAATATTCTTCTCATAAGGTTGGTCTTTTAAAGTTTGTTTCATGCGTGGATTAATCCAGATGACGGAACCTTTACCACCACCATAAACGCAATCATAAAAGATGTTGTTACGTATCAAAAACATCATCTACAGCTCCCGATTCGTACCAGTGATTCAAATCTCCTTCAAACAAAATGGAGGTCATCATCGAAGAGAAAGTATTGTTTTCAATCACCGTCTTATTACGAATACTTATAAGAATGCTGCGGGCACGATTGTTGCGCACTACGTTGTTACGGAATATTGTAGTGGGGTACCAAGTAACATTATCAACAGCATCATTTACTTTCAATGTAGCTGGCAGTTCCTCAACAAAGGAAAGTTCAAACAGATGGTCATTGATTTTCTTAAAGCTTTTTACGGTAGCCGGTGCTATAGGCAAAAGAGTCTCGTTAGTAATAAACTCAACCTTATCACCTGAACTGGCAAAATTGTAATCGAACTGTTGTATATGATTCACTCCTGCACGAATGGTATGTTTGTCAACCAGTTCACTGATCTTAACATAAGTACCATGTATGTTACTCGCATCATCCAGCATGTTCTCAAATAAACAATTTTCTATTACTAACTCTCCTTTACAATTACAGAAGTGTGTAGCATCAGCCGTAGTAGACACCATTCTGCCACTCCCCTCACGCAGTTTTACGTTTACCTCATTAAGATGGATGTTTTCACTCTTTTCTGCAATGACTCCCATGCCTCCTGCATGATAGATATTGAGTTTATCCAAATGTAAATTCGAAGAGTTTGTTAAATGTATGGCCGGTGCCAATCGATTGGAACGATTTGGGCCTTTAAAAATATAAATCAAACCGGCAGGGGCAGGTGTTTTGGCAAACCTGGCTTTTATACGGTAGTTATTCCCTCCCAATGATTGATCAAACGTTTTTTCTGGATGCAACACCATTCAACAGATAGGACTGGGCATTGTAAGCCACAGCGTTTGTTTTCGGATCAAACACCATTGACTCACCCAAGAAAGGTAACGATAATCCGTTGGTCACGAATCCCAGACGATTACCTTCAAACTCAGTCTTTGTCATTGGATTTACCGCAATATCTACATATTGCTCTAAAGCATTACTTTCCAAAACTTCAGCTTGCAGATAAAATGGCTCTTTCCAATCAATAGAGAAGTTTTTCAACTTGATACCCATAGAGTTCTCAACCAGAAAAGGTGTCATAACTCCATGAAAAATGAAATCGGAACCACCACCATCAATTTCAATATTGGTACAGCCAATCAAAGGAAAGGCAAAATACTTATAGGAATTATCATGATTGGTTACTGCATGATATTTGCCAATAGCCTTTTCAGGATAAAAATGGTACGTTCCCTTAGGAAATACAAGTATGGCATCCTTAAAATCAGCTTGCTGCAACGCCTCTAACACTATAGGAGTTATATCTTTGTCCTGTGAAACTCCTAAATTCTCCATTAATATCCGTTTCTGGGCAAACACAGTGCTTGTCCAAACAAATAGAATAAACCATATCGTTACTTTTCTCATGAATAAATCCCCTATGTTTTTAATGTTATTAATCTGTCATTTCCAGTATTTACTAAAAAACGGATCGTGCGTCTGTTCACACCAGTCCATTACCGCTGTACGAAGTTCATTCATTATTGCATCGTATTTTTCTCCTAGGAAAATGGGATGTAACTGATAAGGGTCCTTCTCATTATCGTACAATACTTCCTTATTCTTACCTACAAACTGGTCATAGTAGGGGAGACATTGCAGCTACATAGGTATATCTCTTGGTACGCACTGCACGATAATAACGGTCAGGGCCATTGTCATTCAGTACGCCCCGATCGAACTGGAAGAAAATCTTATCGGTGGTTTCCTTCTCTTTACCATTCATATAGTCAGCATAACTGTTACCATCGATGACTTCGGGAATTTCAATGCCAGCAAGCTCCAGTAATGTAGGCAATATATCAATGCTATTAATCAGTTGTGCTGCCTTTTTGGGTTTCAACTTTGCCGGATAGGAAATCATCAAAGGGACTCCTATAGATTCTTCGTACCACAAATCTTTGTACATTCTTCCATGCGATCCCAATAGCTCTCCATGGTCAGAGGTATACACAACGATGGTATTTTCCCCACTCCCCACTATCCTTCAACTCCTGGATCAGCTTACCAAAATTTTCATCAATGGAAGTAATGGCACCGAAATATCCTGGTAGTGCCGGATATGATTCTTTATTATCCACTTTCTCTACATTCTTCCTACGTGGCAGTTTATCAGCCGGTTCATACATCTCTTCAAAACGTTTCGGGGCGGCAAAACCACTACCTTTACGTATTGGCAAATCTTTTAATAGGGCATTCCAGTGACCGATATTATGCTTATTCTGAAATCCCGGTCCCATGCCATTATGTGGAGGAGCATATGATACCACCAAACAAAATGGCTTTCCTTCATCACGTTCTCCATTACGGTTCTTCAAGAATTCGAGTGCCTTCTCCGTTTCATAATCGGGCATCCAGCGTCCGGTAACAATGAGTGAGTCTTTATCCCCATAATACCGACCATCAAAATGGCGATGTCCCTGACTGATCAGCCAATATTCAAATCCTAATCTTCTCTCACGAGGAACAAATGAATACTTCCCTCCTTCATGCCCGTCAAGGTGCCACTTACCTATATATCCAGTACTATAGCCACTCTTTTTTGAAAAGTGCTCCCATACCATTTCCATCATCCTCCAGACGACAATCGTTCCCGAATACTTTATTATTTTGAGTATATTTACCTGAAAACAGGCAGGCCCTGTTAGGTCCTGATACCGGATGTGCAGAATAGGCCCTAGTAAAAGTTACCGCCTCTTTTGCGAATTTGTCAAGATTAGGAGTTATCACAGGATCTTCCTTCATAAATCCCAAAGCTTGTCTTCTGTGCTGATCGGACATCACGAAAAGTACATTGGGCTTTTTCTGATCCATCGCAGGTTTCTTCTGTGCAGAAGAAGCCTGCGATAAACTCAATAAAGCAAAGATATGTATTGGATATCTTATGTCCATAGCTCTAATTTTTAGTATCTTGCTGTTTAGGCCAAGAGTATTTTTCAACCTCCAATCCCGTATTATAATCCAAGCTACGCGGATTATACCCATCAGTCTTACGAGCACGAGTATACTCAGTATACTCCCAAGTGGACTTAAAGTCCTTACGCCAGGGTCTGGCATGCCAATACACTCCCCGAAAGGGATCGCGCGTCTCATTCATGTGCTCAAGAATCAAGTTGTGCAGACTATCACGCAATACTGCATGAGTATCATCATTAATGAGGTTATCCAGTTCATAAGGGTCTTTTTCCAAATCATAGAGTTCATCAGTAGACATCAGGTTTACACTCAATTTATATCGTCCGTCAAATACGGCACGCAAAGGCTGGAAAGCACCAAAACCATCATGGTCTACCTCAAAACGTCCAAACTCCATGAAGACAGGCTTCTTAGGCTGATCCACGGGAGAGGTAAATGTGTTAAGAATGCTGCTTCCTTCTATCACATCAGGAATAGTAACCCCTGCAGCATCCAGAATCGTAGGTGTAACACTAATCAAAGAGATAGGAGTTGTAGTCACCAAAGAACTGGGAACATGCCCCTTCCATCTGACAATAAAAGGAACACGGGAAACATCATCATAGACGCATGGTCCCTTTGACTTCAAAGAATGTGCATTCAAGAAGTCGCCATGATCGGAAGTGTAAATCACAAGTGCATCAGGGTACAATTCATCTATCTTTTTCAGCAGACGACCTATCTCATAATCAATGAATGAAAGGGAAGCGAAGTAATAGGGATGCTTGATAGTCATCTCGTCCTTATTCTCAAACTGTCTGCCTTCAGCCCACATCTGTTGATAAGAGGGTTTGTTCTTCAGATTGTCGTAATGACTGGGGTTCTTAGGCCACTCGTAATCTTTGTACATCGAGGCATAAGGCTCCGGACACAAGAACGGATGATGGGGTTCATCGTAAGATACAGTCAGAAAAAACGCATCATCAGAAGTACGGCTTTCCAAAAATTTCAACGCACGCTCCGTAACCCGGTGACCATACGTAAACTCGCCCGGTATAGACTCTTTGTTAGTCTCCGGTAAGCGGGATTTTATCCTCTCTTCTCTCGTGAGTTCTTCCAAATACATGCGCATATCATAGAAATACTCAGGGTCCCAGCCTTGTGGACAGATCCCGTTGCCGAAATAGTCGGTTCCATCTAAATGCCATTTTCCGGTATACGCACAGTAATAACCGTTATCAGAAAGCCTTTGTCCCAAAGTTTTTACATTATCTGCAATAGGCATGTCATTTCCCCAGGAAGCATTAGTATGCGGATACAATCCCGTAAATATAGCCGAACGGGCAGGGCCACTCACCGGGGAAACAGTATAAGCACGGTCAAAACGTACTCCTTCTTCTGCCAGACGATCCAGATTAGGAGTCTTTATTTCAGGAGTAATAGAACTCAGCATATCCCATCTGTGCGTATCTGTCATAATAAATATGATCTTACGCGCCTGTGCTTTGTGCTGACACTTCGCCTTGAGGCTGATATCCGGTATTCGTTACTCCCTGACAAGAGCAAAGTACTCCCCAACCTCCATAGCGAAGAACTTTCGTTAATGCATTCCATTTCATAATCATTTATCTTTTAGAATTCTACTTTTGATTTATATTCGCTGTTTGTCTGGTATCCTCATCCATGCGAATAAATTCAGGAGTGTCAAACTGATACATATTCCCCTTCACAACCACATCTTTACAATGAAAAAGATCAACCAGTGGATTCTCCGGGTTATAAGGTTTAAAGTCCTTCGTCTGAATTATCTTATTATTACGAATAACCAAACCATTCACAGACGTTGCATGGATTATTTTGTTATCAAATGTATGAATCGTATTATTCTCAAATACAACATTTTTATCAATCCAGCCGGATTTATCAAAATTCTTGGCAAACCGGGGAGAAATGAATAACATAGCCTGCTCTCCGCCGCCTAATATACAATTGTGAAAGGTATTATTCCGAATAACTGTATTCTCATTAGCTCCGGCTTCATACCAGAAGTAAGCCTCCGGACGCATCAGAATGGAAGCCATCATAGAATTCAGATAATTATTCTCTATCAATGTTTTTCCTGGAGTTTTCAATACAATATTTCTGGCCCTGTGATTGCGAATCGTGCAATTCTTCATGACGAAACTATCCGTGTTCCATGTCTTATTCTCAACCAAATCTCCTTCTTTAAGCTCCTTAGGCAAGTCTTTGACAAACGTAAGCTCCATAGTATAATCATCCAAACGACGATAGTCTACAATCTTATTCTCATTTTGTCGATTTATCAAAGGTGCTATGATAAACCAGTTCTTATCTCCCGGACGGGCAAACTCAAAACCTCCTTGCTGGAAATGCATCAATTTAGCCTGCAAAGTCCGATTCGATATAATCTTTTCTATTCGTACATAAGTACCATGTACATTGGTTCCGTCATCCAGCATATTCTCAAAAAGACATCCGTCTACCACTACATTCCCTCTACAATTACAAAATGAGTAGCATCGGCAGTTGCCGACAACATACGATCTGTTCCTTCACGAAGACATACATTAAAATTCTTTAAAGAGATGTTTTCTGATATTTCTCCCAAAAAGCCCATTCCCAAAGCATGGTATACATTTACATTTCTGATAACCACATCCTTGGACTTTAATGCATGAATTGCAGGTGCATAACGATTCTCTCCATTTGGTCCCTTAAAAACAATGATACTACCCACAGAAGGATAAGATTTGATTTTTTCTGTTATGCGTATGTCTCCATTAGACAGTTTTTCAACCATAGCATTTTGCTTTCGATGTATGTCCAATGTATTCGAATTATAAACCGGTGATTTAGAATATTTATCAAAGACCAGACTCTCTCCTATACCGGAATAAGAAAATCCCTCCTGATTAGGATACACTAATCGATTATCTGCTACTTGAAAATCATAGCCTTCCGAATTAAACCGGACATCATAACTTTTTGATTTAGGCATAGAACAAATCACTTCACCTTGTACATAAAAAAGGGATCGACCAATCGATAGAACAACCGGTCAACTCAATTCCCTGAGAGTTGACGAATAAAAAATGGAAGCATAGCACCTGTAAAGACAAATTCGGTTTCATTCCCTTCGATTTTTACATTTCTAAAACCATCAAAAAGAAAGGCTATATTCTTCTCTCCATTTTCATGATTCGTAATGCAATACGTCTTTTTAAATGATTCTGCCGGAGAAAAGTGGTACACGCCTTTAGGAAACACGAACTTCAAATCAGCCTTAGGCGCTTCTTCTATACTTTTTTTATCACAGCAGTAATATTCTGCCCGTCTTTTATTTTTCCCGTAAAATCAATCACAGTCTCAGCTGCCATCAGTGCAGATGAAAAACAAGTGCTTAGACAAAGCAGCAGATTTATACCACACAATAATAATTTATACTTCATATCTATTTTTTTAATTGCTTATTTCTATTTCCTTTACTCTTACCTCCTTTGGCATTAGCTCCTGATTTCCTTAACGCACTATATGGATCCATAGTCACTTTGTTCAGTTTTGGATAACCGGCATCAGGGTTGTTCCAATACTCTTTGATAAAAGGATCACCGGTTTCATCCAAGTGCTTGACCAGTTCTGCATGGAGCCTATCGATAGTCTTATCATAACCCATACCTTTATAAATAGGATTCAATTGCAACGGATCTTTTTCACGATCATACAGCACCAATCCATCCTTCGTAAAGGCACGATTTTGATTCATACCGCATAATACGTAAGTGTAACGGGAAGTATAAACCGCTCTCCAGTAACGAGGTGCCTTCAATTCCTCTACCCCTCCGAAATCAAAAGAAGTAAAGGCATATTCAGGAGCCTTAAACTTCTTTCCCAATAGTAGTGGAGAATAATCGACACCGTCTACTCCCTGAGGAATACTCAACCCGGAGAGTCCCAATAGAGTAGGCATCAGATCAATGCTATTGAATACTACTATTTCACGCTTTGGTTTGATAACCCCTTTCCAGCCTACGAGGCACGGTACCCCCATGGATTCTTCGAACCAAGTTCCTTTTGTCATTAATCCTTGTGATCCCATACTCTCACCATGATCCGATGTAAATACAATAATTGTATTCTCCAATAAATCATTTTGTTCCAGATAAGTCATCAGATTTCCAAAATCATTATCAATGGCCGTTATAGCACCAAAATAACCAGGAATCACTCTTGCACTGGTATCAGACGAACGGCGAATGGGTTTCAAATTACCTCGTATCGGATTCTTTTCATAGTCTATATCTTTATAAAGTGCCTCGTATTCAGCAGGTCCCGCATAACCATATCCCATTTTTAGTTTTTATCCGGTCCATATTTACCCGGCTGATAGCGATCTTCGAATCCCGGCCCTCCACCCGTGTGAGGAGGATTATATGATAATACGAGACAAAAAGGCTGTTCACTTGTCTTTTGCTTCTCGATAAACTCGATACCTAATTGAGTTTCGTATGTAGGTGCCCAACCTTTAATATAAGTACGTTCTTTATCATCCTGCACGTAATATCCCTGAAAAAAAAAAGGTTGATGTCCCATAGATTGAACAAAATAATCAAATCCCTGACGTCTCACTGAGTCAGTTACATGATCATTCATTCCATTCAAATGCCACTTACCTATATAAGCAGTTGCATAACCGGCAGCTTTGAAAACCCGTCCCATCGACTCTTCATCCGTAGCCAACGGTACTTTATTCGCAAAGACCCCATTGTTGATAGAATACTTTCCAGTAAATAGACAGGCTCTACCCGGTCCTGATACCGGACGACATGAGGTAGCATTATCAAAAGAAACCGCCCACGAAGCAAATTCATCCAAATGAGGAGTTTGTACGGGATCTTCACCTTTAAAGCCCAAAGCTTGCTTGCGCCACTGGTCAGTCAATACAAAAATGACATTAGGTTTCTCTTTTTTCTTCTGCTGTGCTATCACATTTCCCGGCATGCTGCTTACTACAGAAGCTAATATTACTGATGATATTAAATTCACTTGTTTCATATTGTTCAGTTTTTAAGGTAAACTACTTAATAATCACATTGTCACAGTTTTCCTGATAGTACGGAGCATCACTTTGGGCATCGTTCCGATTCTTCTCTATCACAATATCCTGAGCTCCACTCAAAAATATAGTGTGGTCACTATTGCTTATTATTTCATTATCCTTTATCCGAATGTTCCTGATACCTTTCCATTCTGCTTGTTTCTTATTGACAGTAGTCGTACGGATGAGTATTGGAGCAATATCTTTGCCTTCTGCCCAATATGACCGGTCGAAACCCGCATTACGTATCTTATTATTTTCAATTACAATATTCCGGGGAACAAAGCCTTCCGGCCAGGATGCACTGTTTTGCAATGTAATCGCTCCCGTACTGAGGTTCTCCAGAATGTTTCCTTCAATTATCCCATTCTTCGCTTGAATAAGCATTCCGTAACGTCGGGAATTACGAAAGACATTGTTTTTAATCACAAAATTATCATTAGACTTACTATCGTTAAAAAACATATCTTTCGTTTTATCTCTACCTATCTGTAGATTTTCAAACCGGGCATCTATCTTAATTTTTGTAGCATCATCCATCGGAACAGCTTCTAACACCCTACAAGTACCTATCAAACGTCCCTCCCGCGGTTTGAAAAGCGAGAGTTCGTCATTTACCCGCAATTTAGCGCTAACTAAGAACTGATTATCTGAAATAGCTTTTAGAATATAAACCAGTTCAGTTTTTATATTAATTGCATCATCCATCTGTCCCTCAAACAGACAACCTTCAATCCAAGGGCCTTCATAAGATGGAGTGACGTGTACACAATCTGCATTCTGACTGATAAGCCTATCTTCTTTTTTGTTGTATCTTGCAATTCACAATGCTTATGCCCGTTGACTCTCTCAAACCAAAAGAGCCGGCCGGACCGGCATAATGTATATTATTCAGGAATGTAATCTGACGACACTGATTCACACTATAAGTAGAGCAGCCATTACAGCGAGCAATCATCGCAAATGGATCGTCTACAGCTATTTGTTCAATCACATTTTGGGTTGTCACGATGCGAAACAAATTCTTATCACCTAAATTAGAGACTTCTCTTATTGGCACCAGATTAGGAGCTTTATCTTTCAACAATCTATTATTTTCACGATCGAATAGAACCCCCACTTTGTTTTTGATTTCGCAAAATTATCATCTGTAGGCCGTCCACCCTTTCCATCCGACCGAAAAGTAAATGTTTTGCCATTTATATCTACATCAACTACCGCTCCTTGAGTAAACGGCAAGGTTTTATAATCAATGGTCAGCCCTTTAATAACACCAGCCTGACAATTCTTCAATGTCATCAACGCAACATCCGGATTTTCTAAGATAAGAATAGCTCCATCACCCTCAATTATGAAGTCTGAGACATTCGACAAACTAAAAGCATGAGTTAACTTACTCTTCCGTTCTCCTACTTTTATCTGATAAATCCCCTTCGGAAATAATATTCTCACTCCACCACCACTTCGTTCACATTCAGCCAGCGCCCTGCAAATAGCCGGCCAGTCATTTTTATTATCATCAGGACAAGCTCCATAATCAACTACATTGATTGTTTTACTAACCGGAACAGATTGTATCGGCATTGAACGGGGGCTTTCAAAATGCGCTGGCTTATACAACTGTTGTCCATAGTTTATCACCGGAACAAAGCATCCAATAAACAAAAGGTATATTTTACTTGTTAATTTCATAATCCAATATTATTTTACTTTTTATATCCGTCAAATACTTTCATAGTGTTTTTACTATATTAGTTTTCTTTTTATGGCTAGTTTTACGCTTCACCGGCAAGGGTTTGGGCAATGAAGGAATCCAGAACTGTACATTTTGCCATAACTGTTGACGCCAACCGATAGGAGGTATCATCTGTTGAAACCAATCTTTAAAAATAGTCTTCATTTCTTGGGTCAACTCCGGGTATTGAGCAATTAAGTTCTCACCTTCCTTACGGTCTTCTTTCAGATTATGCAAATAATACGTATCCTCTTCCATTATATATCGCAACATAAAATCTCCTTTTCTCACCATAAATGCAGCTTCGGCTGTCTGCTGGTCAGACAAGGAATACATTCCCCAATTTTCTGCCTGCTGAGACATCCAGACCAAATACTCATGCACAGCTTTCGTTGAAGTTCCATGCAACAAAGGCATCAGACTTTTGCCATCCACCGCTTGCTGTTTGGGTAGTGAAATACCTGCTTCGTCAAAAAAAGTAGGAAATATATCCATTGCTGAAACCATTTCATTACAGACATATCCCTGTTTGATTTTGTCTCCATACCATATAAACATAGGAACACGTATCCCTCCTTCATAAGCCTGCCCCTTAAAACCGGAGAAGGGACCATTCTTTGGCAATACGGCAGCAGCACCTCCCGGAGCTCCATTATCAGATATAAAAACCAACATCGTATTATCTATTTCTCCTATCTTCTCCAACTCTTTCATCACCGCTGCAACTCCATCGTCAATGGCTGCAGTATAAGCAGCATACGTATTCAGTAATTTCGATTTATATTGGAAACGACTCATATATTTATCCGGTGCAGGTGCTCCTAATGGGCCATGCAGGGCGTTATAAGCTAAATATATAAGTTTAGGGCTCCCTTCATTTCCCTAATAAATTGAACTGCTTCTTCTGTAAACTTATCAGTAGTATATTCCGCACATGCAATGTTTTCCCTGTTTCGGAATAATATGGGTGAATTATAATAAGAAGTGCCATGACTATTGAACCCGAACCAGTAATCGAATCCCCGATCCAAAGGATGATGTCCAGGAGAACAGGTATGTATTTCATCCATCCCCTTTCCATTATGATACTTTCCAAAAGCCCCGTTCGCATAGCCATAATCTTTCATAACCTGAGGCATAGTAAGTACCGTTGTTGGAATTCCGGTTTCTGCTTCTTTTATAATATATAATCCATATCGCTGCTGATAAGAAGATGTTAACAACCCGGCACGCGAAGGGGCACTGACATTGGCCGTTACATAGGCATTGGTAAATCGAACTCCCTCTTGACAGTAGCGATTCAGATAAGGAGTCGCTTTTTGCGCTGCTTCAAAAGCCTCTTCGGCAGTATAGTCCTTGACATGTATTCTGCAAAACTCTTGATTTAACTCCTTCTCTGTAAAATCGACATGGTTGGGGGCAAAAGCCCCCCATCCCATATCGTCTACCAAAACTAATACCAAATTAGGTTTCGACTTTGTAGCCGCATGCAATGTGCTACCTCCAAAGAGAGTAGCCAACAAAGTGCCTCCAGTCACCAGCGGAATTATATTTCTCATTTTCATGGCAAAAATTCAATTAATTATACCCGTCATTCTGAGTCAAAGCCCCTTTATGTAAAGATATTTCTCGTGCAGGAACAGGTCTGAATATATGGAACTCACTAATATGGCGCACTGGAATATTAGGATTACTCAAATTGGCACCCGGACGGGTTCTTGCATAATCGATGGATTGCTCCGTCACTTCTTTCAATACCCCCATACGTACCAAGTCAAACCAGCGATGTCCTTCTCCCAGGAGTTCCAACATACGTTCGTTCAAGATAGCCCGACGGAAATGCTCAATAGGATTTGTGGCTACATACCCCTTAATCTCTTTATTACCTTGTTTCTTCAGGTCTTCGTAAGTAAGTACCTCCAATATGGAAGTCGGTGTATATTCCACTACTTTTGCCCTTCTTCTCACCACATTCAAGAACTCTAATGCATCTGTTGTAATCCCCTTACCTTCTATATTATCTAACTCAGCCTGAGCCTCTGCATATACCAAACAAATATCTGAAACACGCAAGATCGGATTATTAACCGGTGTTCTATCCTGATTATATGAAGGGGGAACATCGATGCGGAATTTAGCAATTTGGAACTGTTTATAACGTTGTCCAAAAGCAATTGCTTTCACTTCTCCAGCTTGTGTTATTTGGAAGGTGGATATTGCCCAGGCAAAACGATCATCAACCGAAACACATGGTTGCGTAGCCGTCATAGTGTAAGTATAGTTGTCATTCACAATAGGCTGAACCGGGAAGATAACCTGTTGTCCTCCACCTTTTTGCCGAAGGTCCCATAGGACCAAATAACGAGCCAAACCAGCCCCCCATTTCATTAGCTAATCCCGTAGACAATACAGCCTCAAAAAAAGAATCTCATCAGAACTTTCATTCGGATAAAAACAATCTGTAAATTTGGGCATCAGATAATTAGGAGCAAATATATCTAACACAGTCCGCGCCTCATCACGTGCTACAGTATAATAATACTTGATTGTTTCATCCTTGGAGTATTCCCTGCCTGATTGATCCGTATAATTCCACTCATATGAGTTGATACCTGCCAACTTCACCTGTTCAGTCATTTTAGGAGCCAGCAAGTGCATAGATGAAGCTATATGCAAAGCTGCTTTTGCAGCAAGCGCATGAGCTGATGCCTTCTTGGCACGACCATATTGTGACACAGTTTCCGGCAAGAACTGCTTTGCATATTCCAATAATGTGAAAATATGCGCATAAACTTCCTTTATAGAATTTCTATCCACTTCATAGTTACTACTGCTTCTTGAAGGTGTAGTTAAAATCGGAACTCCTCCAAATATTCTGACCATATTAAAATACCACAAAGCTTGCAAAAACGAGCTTCGGCAGCAATTGCACGATAACGCGGTGTAGCATTTAGTATTTCCTCACTCATTTCGTCTATGCGACTTATAATTTCATTAGTCGCATTAATTCCTGCATAACTATTAAGCCATACTTCCTGGCAAATTAAGTTATCAGAATTAAGTGTAGTATACTGGTCTAATTGAGTGGCGTATATCCAATTGGCACCTTTATTCGTTGCAATATAACACTCATCTGTACCAGCTTCTCCCAATACAGGAAATCCTGTCGCATAGGTACCCTCTTTCGTGGTTCCTCGTCCGGATATATAATAATAACAACCTACTAAAGCAGCCTCATAATCAGATAATTTTTCATAATATCCCTCTCTTGTCAAATCAGAGAATGCCTCATTGTCCAAGAATCCGATCTCACAACCAGTAAATAAGTTGGAGAGTAATAAAAGTGCAATAATATATCTATTTTTTTTTCATCATACTCATAGTTATTAAGATGTACTTCATTATAAATCAATTGAGAATCCGGCATTAAATGTACGTGCTGTCGGATATGAATATTTATCCAATCCTCCAGTTAACGGGTTAGTAGAAGAGAATTCAGGGTCATACCAGGAATATTTTGTAAACGTAAACAGGTTGATACCTGACACAAATACTTTAGCACCTTTCACCCCCAAATGCCTCATTGCTTTTTTAGGCAGACGATAAGAGAAGGATATCTCTTTTATTTTCAGATAAGAAGCATCTTCAGCCTGCAGTTCCGTGGCAGTTTGCCTTCCTATATTATCTGAATAGATGTGTAAGGGAGCGTTCTGTCTATCAATAGTCCACATATTATCATAATATTGCTGTTCGATATTATAGTTGTTATATCCTCTCAGCATTGCATGATTAGTATTGAATAGTTTATTACCATAAGAGAATTGCAGGAAAATAGATAATTCTACATTTTTATAAGAGAAACGATTGGTAAATCCGCCAAAAAACTTAGGTTCATTGGAACCAAGATATACTTTATCATCCGAAGTAATCACATCCCCTTCTCCTTGTTTCTTCAACTTCAGATAACCGGGTTCTACAGCATTTCCTCTACTTACAACTCCCTCTCTCAAAGTAAATTGTCCATTATTTCCCTTTATATTGTCATAGATGGCCTTCTGCTGAGCCTTATCAGAGATAAAAGTACCATTAGCATCATAGAAATCACTAAAGTCACGACACTGATACAATCCATCAGTCTTATATCCAAACATAGCGCCGATAGGATAACCTTCACGAACATAAAAGACATCCAGGAAATGCCCCTGCATAATGGCTGTAGGAGTAATAGGAATACGATCTCCACTACCTATATTCTTCACTCTGTTCTTATTGAATGAAATATTCAGGTCAGAAGTCCATGTAAAATTCTTCGTATTCATATTTACGGTTCCCAAATTCAACTCAAGCCCCTTATTCACTACAGAACCAATATTCCGCACTACACTCTGATATCCTGAAATACCCGGAAGCTGCTCAGTGATAAGTAAATCGGTGGTATATTTATAATAAAGGTCGGCTGTAAAATTCACTCTACTATTAAATAAAGACAGGTCGACACCTACATTATATTGATCCGTAGTCTCCCAGCGCAGTTTATCACTGCCTATAGTTCCAGGAATAACGCCCATGTTGATAATTGGTGAACCGGTAGTACCTTGAGCCGTATTAAAACTATAGTATTTTTTAGACATCATTGCTAAAGCTGCCAATGTATTGATGCTTTGATTACCTGTACGACCATAACTTAGCCTCAATTTCAGCTGATCTATTTCCTTCACATTTTTCAAGAAAGCTTCTTCATTCATCTTCCAGGCAAAAGCTCCGGAAGGGAAGTACGAGAATTTATTTCCTTTCGGAAACTTGGAAGAGCCGTCAGCACGGAAACTGGCAGTGAATAAATAGCGACTCTTTAAAGTCTAGTTAATTCGTCCTAAGTAAGACGTCAGAGAATACTAAGAATAAGAAGTTTCCGGCGGTAAAATATTTGCTCCGAACTTCAAGCTCTCTTCATCCAAACTCTCTATCTCCAAGCCTGTAGTAGTAGTGGTAAGATTATCAAAAATAGTGCGCTGGAAAGTAATACCTCCCAATACATTTACTGCATGTATTTCATTAAAGGTTTTCATGAAAGTTAATGTATTCTCATTTAGCAAGTTAGTAGTACGGGCTACGCCATGACTGGCGCGTCCCTTATCTACACGCCCCATACCTGATGTGGAAGGATAGAAGTTCTTACTTTTAGCATCAGTCATGTACCCACCGATAGTGGAACGGAGAGTCCAATGCTTTGAAGGAGTTACAATGACATAGGCAGTACCTTGAGTCCTGCGCGCATCAGTTCTTTGAACAACAGAATTCAAATTCGTTATCGGATTATTCCAAGAGCTTCCCGGATCATCCGCATCCGTAGAATCCTCTATTTCACGGTCCGTAATGTTAGGCCTGAATATCAACATTCGAGTAAAAATGTTAGATTGAGTCTGGTTTGTAGCATTTACAATCCCATTATTCACCATCACAGATCCTGAAAGATTCATTCCTAACTTCAAGTAGTTATTTACCGTACTTTCAGCCTTCATAGAATACGAGAAACGATTCATATCGGAGTTCTTCACAATACCCGTTTTATCATAATACCCAAGAGAAAATGCATAGGTATTCTTTTTAGAACTACCGCGGAGTGATATATTATAATTCTGAGATACTCCTAAACGAAATATTTCATCCTGCCATACCCTGTTGATGCCAGTTATTTTGGGCGTTCCGTCAGGATTCCAACCAAGTGCGGTGTTTCCAGCCAACGTACTTTCACCGGGAACAAAGTCAGCCGGCAGAGGAAAGCGTAATCTCATATAATTTTCATATTCTGCCCCGGAAAGTGCATACGTACGTTTCTGAGGTAATAAATCAAAGCCAGCATCTGCGGAAAAGCTCAATTGCGTAGAACCATCTTTGGTTCCTGATTTTGTGGTTATTATCACAACACCATTGGCACCACGCGAACCATAAATAGCTGTAGCCGAAGCATCTTTTAAAACTTCAATAGATGCAATGTCGTTGGGATTAATCAACGCCATCGGATCCAATGAGGTATCTCCCATTCTGCTTGCTCCAGAAACTTCACTTTGTGAGTTCTCCATCAGTACGCCATCTATTACATAAAGTGGTGAAGTACCCGCACTAACAGAACTGGCACCACGAATCTTAATATTGATACCCGCTCCCGGATCACCGCCATTCTGAATGGCCATAACTCCCGCTATCTTACCCGCCAGCGCACTTGTAAATGATGCAGAACGACTTTCCTCAATCGCAGATGCCTTCATAGAAGCAACAGATCCTGTCAGGTCACTCTTTTTTGCGCTACCATACCCAATTACAACCAACTCATTTAGTTCATTGGCCTGATCTCCCATAGTAACATCCACTTTTCGTCTATTACCTACCCGAACAGTCTTTGCCTCTTTACCTATATAAGTAAAAGACAATCTTGAATTCTCATCTTTTACAGTAATAGAATAATTACCATCCATATCGGTGATGACTCCTTTTTGAGTCCCGACTTCCATTACAGTAACGCCAATCAGTGGCGATTCGTCCACTTCATCAATAACAACTCCTGTTACTTGAATTTGAGCGGATACACCCGAAACAAATAACAAGAACAACGAAAACAGTAATAGCCTCTTGCAATTTTCTTTAAAATTCATAATTACTAATTTAAGGTTTGTATTAATAGCCATAACTACATCTTTCGATAAAGACGTCACAAAAATAAAGATAAAGATTATCGGCGAATAACACGTATGTACCAACGATTAAAAAGGATGTAACAAAGTTCAATATTTGACCGTTTTTTCACTTTTAGGTCACATTACATTGCGCTATTTGTAACACATTAGCTCTCCATGTATCATCTGCCTCTTTTTTTATATTGCACTCTCACTCTTATCTAAAATTATATTTTATCTTTGTTTCATAATCTACTATATTTATGAAGGCATTTTATTTATTACTCAGTATATTTCTATATGCTTCTAATCTGTCAGAAGCATTAGCATCCGATTTTAGTTTTAAATATCGTCTGGAAATTCTATCTATGAATCAAGGGCTCTCACAACATGACATCAGTTCCATTGCCCAAGATCGATATGGTTTTATTTGGATCGCTACTTATGACGGTTTACTGCGCTACGATGGATATACATTCAAAACCTATAGGTTTGACGATACCAATCCAAAATCTATCAGCGACAATCGTATTCTCTCCATATATTTGGATTCTGCCGAAAATCTATGGATAGGAACCGAAGGTGGAGGATTAAATTTATATAATTATGATCTGGAAGAATTTTCCAAATTCAAATTTAGCGAAAATCCCTTAGATAATAATATATATTCAATATATGAAGATAATGAGCATAACCTATGGGCAGGCACAGGCTGTGGAGTATATAAATTAAATTACTCACCAGAAAATAGAGAGCTCCGAATCACTCCCATCGTATCTAATTTCGAAGAAATGACTAATGTTCGTGCCATATACAGGAATTCAAAAGATGAAATGATATTAGGTACCACTATAGGGGGCTCTACACCCTAAATCCCAACAATACACCTCCATCCCATTCACATATTCTTCCCCAAAAAATTGCCCAATATTACTTCATCCATTTTTGCCATAGAAACTTTAGATGACAAACATTTATTGTTAGGAGGATATGAAGGATTATTTTTGTATCATAGAGATACACATCAAATAGAAAAGATACTAACCTCATACCAACAATTGGAACGTATTCATACCATTAGAAAACAAAGCGAAGATACATTCCTAATCGGTACAGAGAATGCAGGGATTTTAACCCTAACCTATCAGAAACAAAGCTATAGAATAGAAAAGTTGGCCACAGACGAAAACGAATATCTTGAGAAATCAATCATAAAAGCCATATTCATTGACAATATGCAAAATCTGTGGATTGGAACAGGAACAAATGGAGTCGGACGATTGAATCTTTTATCTCCCCACTTTTACCGTTTTTTGATGTCAAAAAAGAAGACAGGAATTTCATAAGAGCTTTCTACAAGGATAGAGCGAATAGGATGTGGATACAAATTAAGCAGAAATCATTATTTTATATCAATGAAAAACAGAATAATCCAATCCCTGTTACTTTACCGCAAACAGCCAATTCTATTACTGAAGACAACGAAGGTAATATATGGATTTCTACCACAGATAATATATATATGTTGGAACAAAAAAATAACTTCCAGCACCCACGTTCAGTTATTCCCACTCAAACATCTCACAAAGAAAAAATTACAAACATAAGAGGAATTCAATCTGACAGTAAGGGTAATATATGGGCAGGATATAGAAATGGGCTCATACTAATAAAAAAGACGAAACTGGATAAATTTGAAATCAAAATATACAATAAATTCAATCTGAAAAACAGTCAGATTAATATCAATAACCTATATTTTGAAAAAGGGTACTCACCACCTATGGGCTTGCACCAGAGATTTTGGATTATTTATGTTTGAACTTGATGAGCAAAGTAACATTACTAATCAAACACGATTTTACTTATCGGATAATCATAACGAACAGATAAACAGTAACCATGTATGGGCAGTAACCCAAAGCAGTTCCAATAAAATATGGATTGGTACAGATGCGGGATTGAACAGCATCGACTTCTCTGGTGGAAAGATTCAGATAAAAAGCTTCAATCACATTAGCCAATTGAGAAATATCAAGATTCTATCCATTATTGAAGACACAAATAGTGCTTTATGGCTGGCTACCAGCAAAGGTCTTATCAAATTCACGCCTACCACCAATGAGATAAACCGCTTTTACTACAAAGATGGTTTATCAAACAATTCTTTAATGGAAACCAGTCAGATAGATGACAATGGGATTATTTACTTTGCCAGCATAAATGGGATAACCTATTTCCACCCTGACGAAATAACACGCAATCCAATTAAGCCTCAAGTACTGATTACCAAATTGCAAGTATTCAATAAAGAAGTAGAAATAGGGAAGAAAAAGAATGGAAGAGTTCTATTACCAAAATCAATTCTTGAAACTTCAGAAATAACTTTAAAGCACAATGAAAATAATTTCACTATCAATTATGTAGGAATACACTTCAATAATCCACAATCCAATAAATTTGCGCATCAACTAGTAGGATATGACAAAGACTGGATATATGGAGGTGCTGAAAACCGTTCTGCATCTTACAACAATCTTGCTCCCGGAAAATACCAACTGCGTATCAAAGCTTCCAACAGTGACCAAGTATGGGCGGATGAATATCGAACACTGGATATTGAAATCCTAGCTGCTCCATGGGCCAGTTGGTGGGCATACCTCACCTATACTTTACTGGGAATTATCATTATTTATCTCATTGTCATACATTATAAGAGACAAGAAAAACTAAAATACAAACTACACATCGAACAATTAGAGAGAATACATGATAAAGAGATGAATGACAACAGGCTAAAATTTCACACCAATATTGCGCACGAAATAAAAACGCCGCTCACTCTTATCAGTGCTCCCTTACAGGAGTTGGTTAAGCATCCCACAGATGATACATTCATAATCTCCAGACTTCAGATTATTCAGCAAAGTACAAACCGCCTATCCAACTTAATCAATCAATTTTTAGATCTTCGAAAAATAGACAAAGAAGCTCTTCCATTATCTATACAAGAGACAAATATCGCACATTTATTTGAAGCGATACTGGAGAGCTTCAGACCTCTGGCAGAACAAAAAGGAATAAATTTTCAGTATTTTTCAGACTCTTCTGAAATACAAGGATGGATAGACAGAGACAAGGTGAGCAAAATATTAAATAATCTATTATCCAATGCTATTAAATTCACTCAAAAAGGACATCAAATAACCGTCTTTATCGCCAAAGAAGAAGATCATATCTTCTTTACAGTTGAAGATAATGGTTGTGGAATATCAGAACAAGATCTTCCACACATTTTTGACCGCTTCTATCAATGCGGTACTCAACAATCGAGTGGAACTGGCATTGGACTATCGCTTGTATATGAACTAATACAACTGCATCACGGAAAAATATCAGTAACGAGCACCATAGAAGTTGGTACAACCTTTAATGTTTCTATTCCTATCACTCAACATTATTACAAGGAAGAAGAAATCAACCAATCACATATACAAGAAGAACAACAATCAAATCTTTTACAGGAAGAATCACCTGTACAGCTTTCTGCCTCCAAACAAATCATTCTGGTCATAGAAGACGATTATGATATGCGTAAATACTTACATCGATATCTCTCCCCACACTTCGAGGTATTAACCGAAGATAATGCTTTTTCCGGATACGAAACAGCATTAAAATATATCCCGAATCTAATCATTACCGACATCATGATGCCTGGAATGAATGGATTAGAATTGTGTAACAAACTTAAAAACGATTTCCACACAAGTCATATTCCTGTCATTATACTTACCGCCAAAGCAGCAGAAGAAGACTTATTAAAGGGATATCAGAGTGGAGCTGAAATCTACATCACCAAACCTTTCAACCCGGATAGCCTGATACTTCAGGTAAGAAATATGATTTCACTCAAAAAATATCAAGAGAGAAATACACTTAATACGAATGATGATGACACAAACGAAAATAAAGATTATATAGCATTAGACGAAAGAGAACAGAAATTTATAAACAAGCTTAATAATTGGTTAGAATTACACTTAGAAGAAACGGATTACAATATAGAAGATATTTGTAAGGAGATTGGAACAAGTCGTATGCAATTACACAGAAAACTTACAGCCCTTTTAGGCCAGTCAGCATCCGAATTTATACGTTGCTATAAGATGAAACGAGCTAAAGAATTATTAGAATCAGGTAACTTTAATGTCTCTGAAGTTGTTTATAAAACGGGATTCAAAAATAATTCCCACTTTACTAAAACATTCAAAAAGACTTACGGACACCTTCCTTCTGAACTATTATGATCAATTCAATATTCTACTGAATATTCCTTAAAATCAAAAGCAGAAGGAAGAGCCGTACTCAATTCTTGGAGCAATAGAGAATAATCTAAATGACAAATGAACCGGAGAATAATTAAAATGACTATTTCACTTCAAATTTTCCTTGTAACTTTATATCTTGTGAAGAACTTCCCACCATTACCGCAAACGTACCCGGTTCTACTACGAAATGATTATCCTTATTCCATAATCCCAACTCTTGCGGGGTAAGCACGAAATCAATCACTTTTTCTTCGCCCGATTCCAGATGGATACGTTCGAAGCCACGCAATACTTTTACATATGTAGTCACAGAACTCATCTCGTCATGCAGATAAAGCTGAACGACTTCATCTCCGGCTACTTTTCCTGTATTCTTCACTTTACAACTCAACTTCACACTACCTTGTACACCAATGACCGGATTCTCTATCTTTAAATCACTATAAGCAAAAAGTAGTATAACTCAAACCATATCCGAAGGGATAAAGCGTACCGGTAACACGTACAAAACCTTTTGAATCGGAACCCGGTTTAAAAGGAAAAGCAAAAGGTATCTGCCCTACCGAACGGGGAAAGGTTACCGCCAATTTACCACCCGGATTATAATCACCGAAAAGTACTTGTGCCACAGCATCTCCCATAAATTCTCCCGGGAACCAAGCATGTACAATACCCGGAATATAACGCTCAGCCCAGTTGATGGTGGCGGCGCGTCCGTCTACCAGTAACAAGATCACAGGTTTGCCCGTTGCGTATACAGCTTGCAACAATTTTTCCCTGTCGTCCGCACAAATCCAGATTGGTACGGGAATATTCCTCACGCACCGTCTTCTCATTTCCTCCCAGTACCATGATGGCTACGTCCGATTCCTTTGCCAAGGCTACAGCCTCATCCATCATAGCCTGTTCTTCCTGATCCAATGGTACTTCGTAAAGCTCACTCTCCGGAAAATATTTATCAATAATGTCTGTTCCTTTTGCATAGCGAACCTCTGCATCAGGCAAATACTCTTTTATTCCCTGATATACCGTCTTTATCGGAGCATTAGCCGGACCATAACGACAAATCAGGTTCTGCACTTCATTCGCATTAGGACCAATCACTGCTACTTTCTTCAAATCTTTGGAGAGTGGCAGGATATTATTCTCATTCTTCAATAAAACGATAGATTCTAAAGCCGCTCTCATGGATACTGCCTGATGTTCCTTGCTATGTACCACCTTTTCAGGATGTTTGGCATCTCCCTTATAAGGGTTATCAAACAACCCCATCCCAAACTTTACCCGCAACACATCTGCTACACGGCTATCAATCGTCTGCATGGAAACCTTTCCTTCACTAATAGCCTGCCGAAGCGGACGAATGAAGTTCTCGGGCAAAGTAAAGTTAGTACGCACATTCAGTCCCGCATTTACTACCTGGGCAGCTCCATCTACAGCATCGGCAGCCACCTGATGCTTGGAATAAAGAAATTCTACCGCTTCACTGTCAGACACTACATAGCCTTTAAAGCCCCATTCGTGGCGAAGTATTTCAGTAAGGAAATGATAGCTTCCGGTAATCGGTTCACCATCATAGTCATTATACGAACTCATGACTCCCAATGCTCCGGCTTCACAGAAAGCCTTACGGAAAGGTTCGATATAAAGAGTCCGCATCTCGCGCGGTGCTACGTGTGGATCGGTACGGGTACCGGCATCACGCCCACCAACAGGGATACTATATACTGCAAAGTGTTTGGGAGTGGCAACCAGCCCTTCTTGCTGAAGTCCTTTAATCATCCGTTTTCCAAGTTCTCCCACCAGAAAAGGATCTTCTCCATAACATTCTACTACACGTCCCCAACGCGGATCTTGTGCAATATCCAGAATAGGAGAATAAATATTAGTATAACCTAACGCTTTTGCCTCTTCAGCGGTGACCTGAGCTATTTCACTGATCAGTTCCTTATTCCAGGTAGCCCCCTGTCCGCATTGGGCAGGGAAACATGGTGGCCCGGTCATGGCAAAGTCCGCGAATTCCTTCATTGGTAAAATCGACAGGTATTCCCAGACGGGTCTGTTCCACAAACCATCGCTGAATGGTCTGCCGATTTTCTACACTATTTACATAAGGATATGATAAAGAAGAACCGAAACGTCCCAAGCCATTGGCCTGTTCATCTATATTGGCTATACCGTCCTTCCAGATTTCATCTTTCCACTTCTCAGTAGGAAGAGAATCTTTCAGTACACGGCCGGACCCGTACAAGGTAGCCATCTGGCAAGTTTTCTCCTCCAAGGTCATCTGCGACAGCAGGTCTTGTACTCTTGCCTCTATCGGTGCCGAAGGATCTTCGTAGATATCCTTCACACCGTTCTTGTTAAAATCAAGCCAGCCTTTCTTATATATACCGGGATTATTACCCGCATACACACCCGCACAAAGCGATACAGCAATGCATAGAGCGGTTCTTCTTTTCATAGCATCTTTGTAGTTTTCCATTTCAAATATTAGTTCTCCACCCTTCATCAAGCCGAAATGAGAGAATCTCGGTTCCGCCAAATCTTCACCATTCAACTTCATGGAGCGAATATACTTATTTTCCACACTATTATTCTTCGCTTGGATTACAAAATCTTTCCCATTACTCAAATGAATAGTCACTTTATCGAATATCGGACGGCCAATTTCATAAACCGGGCGGCCCGGACAGAACGAATAGAATCCCATAGCACTCAATGCATACCAAGCAGACATTTGTCCAACATCCTCGTTTCCGGAAAGCCCGTTAGATCATTATGGTAGAGTGTACGAAGAATATGGTCTACTAAAGCCTGTGTCTTGCGAGGTGCACCGGCATAATTATAAAGGTACGGAATATGATGACTTGGCTCATTGCCATGTGCATACTGGCCAATCATTCCGGTAACATCAGCAGCGGCGTTCGGATCACCCGTCAGTTCGGAACTTGTAGTAAATAAAGTGTCCAGATGGGCCTCGAAAGATTTCTGTCCTCCAACCAGTTCCATCAGTCCTTCTACATCTTGTGGAACAAACCATGCCCATTGCCATGCATTTCCCTCTACGTAATTACTGGGACGTTGCACGGATGCCGGATCAAAAGGAGTAATCCAACTGCCATCGCTCAGACGTCCCCGCATCAGTTTAGTTTCCGGATCAAAATAGTTCCGATAGTTCCTGGAAAGCTCCATATATTTATCATAAAGGTCTTTACGATTATGCTCCTTCATCATCTGGGCTATCAGCCAGTCATTATAAGCAAATTCCAGTCCTTGTGAAACAGAACCACCTACCTTATCGCAAGGAATATATCCCAGTTCATTCTTATATTTAATGGATACAGGCATCAGTTTCCCATTCAGAATCTGGCGATCCATCATCGGCGTAACACCCGTAGTATCATATACCGATGAACGTATACACGCTTCCAGTGCCTTCTTTACATCAAAATCGCATTGTTTCTTCATCATAGCATCGGCTATGACAGAAACGGCATGGTAACCGATCATAGTACCTGTTTCATTAGAAGCCAGTTCCCATTTAGGCAAGATGCCACCTTCATCATACTTACGAAGCAGTGAACGAATGAAAGCCTGATTCTGCTCTGGTGTAACGATGGTATAGAGAGGATGAGCTGCACGGAAAGTATCCCAGAGAGAGAACACTGTATAATTTGTATAAGAAGCATCCTGTTTAATCTCATGTCCCATTGTACGGTAACGCCCATCTACATCGGATGCCAGGCTCGGCTGGATAAATGCATGATACAGTGAAGTATAAAATACAGTACGGCTATCATTGTCCGAAGTTTCGATATCAATCTTTCCAAGGGCTTCATTCCAGGCAGTATTCGCCTGTTTCATGACACCTTCAAAGTCCCAATTGGGGATTTCGGCCTCTACATTCAATCGGGCACCCTCTTCGTCCACACTTGAGATACCTACCTTTGCCAATACACGTCCGTCAGCAGGGAGATTTCTAAAACTCATCACTGCCTTAGCGGTATTGACTGTTACAGATGTACTATCCGGTTGATACTCAGTTCCCGAATACAATTTATAATCAAACGGACTGGAAAACACTGCATAGAAATATACATAGTGACGCTTAGCCCAACCAACAGTATATTTCATTCCTGCTAAGGTAGAATCATTCACCACACGAATCTGAGTAACAGGCTGCTGATGACCATGAATGGTAGGTTCCATATCCACAATCAGACGGGCATCACTTGCCTTAGGGTAAGTATACCGATGCAGGCCTGCACGCAAAGTAGCGGTCAGTTCCACATTGATAGAATCATCCTGCAACAGTACTTGATAATATCCCGGCCGGGCACTCTCTTGTTCATGCGAGAAACGAGAACGATAACCTTCATCCGGGTTTTCTGCTGTCCCGGCAATCAAAGGTTTCTCGCCGACTACGGGCATAAAGAGTATATCGCCATAATCTCCAATACCCGTTCCACTAAGATGGGTATGGGTAAAGCCCATGATGGAAGTATCGTCGTAATAATAGCCGGAACAGGCATCCCAGCCAAAGAGACGGGTATCCGGACTCAACTGTACCATTCCATGAGGTAAAGTTGCACCAGGGAAAGTGTGACCATGTCCACCAGTCCCTATAAATACATTAACGCTATCGGTATACTCCTTGGGGAGATCCTGTTCTGCACAGGAAAACAATCCGATTCCTGAGGCCAACAACAGCATGCAGAGTTTATTCTTCATAAAATTATATATGTTTATGTTTTTGTTACCAATCATCTGTCCTGAATGAAGATACCGGAAGACCGAACATATTATAAAGACAGCCTTTCACATAATCCTTAAAAAGCATATCGCACTGCCACCGGATGCGGCACCTCCGGGCTGGAAACGACCACCGTTTGAGCATCTTTACCCAAATGCGCATTGGCAGGATGGAACACCCTATCCTCACCGGCTATTTCGAAACCTGTCAGTGGTTGGCGATATGTAGTCAAACCTTTACCTACTTCATCAAATGATACTGCGATCTTATTTCCCTCTATCTGCATAGACTTATACAACGGACCGGTTACGGGGAAACCCTTCTTACCATAAGTTAGTCCTAAGGCCATGTATGCAAAACGATTACCTACGGTTTCCTTCTCCATAGGATGTATGGTACGCGCATCACCGATATCAGTCAGAATTATCATTCCGGAAGAAGGTACAATACCCAGACATTTTGCCTGAGCCTCACGCAAATAGGCCGAGTTTTGTCCTTTCCCCTCACCCTTATTATAGTTGAATGGAGCAATCTGAGCATAATAGAAAGGAAATTCCCCTATTCCCCATTGTTTCCGCCAGTCATTCACCAACGAAGGAAACAGTTGCGTATACAGGTCGGGGACATCTACATTGGCTTCTCCCTGATACCACAAACAGCCTCGTATGCCATAACCGACTACGGGACTCAACATGCCATTATAAAGAATAGAAGCATTGTGTACATCCGACAATTCTTTGTAAGGTTCTATCCCTTCTTTACTCATCCAGGCTTCCACCCGCGAACCTCCATAACTCGCATGGATGATACCTACGGGTACCTTGAGCACCTGGTTCAGTTTGCGTGCAAAGAAATATCCGGCAGCCGAGAACTCGGGGACTGTTTCAGAAGAAGCTTCCTGCCAAATACCTTCACAGTCAGTCAGTGGTTCGGACGTCATCTTGCTTCCTACTATAAACATACGAACTTCGGGATTTCCGGAAGTGACAATGGCATCCAACGAACCAATCACCGGATCACCATAACGTCCGCTTACCCGCATATCCATATTGGACTGGCCGGAACAAAGCCATACCTCACCGATCAATACATTATTGATATGTACCGACTCACCATCGCTCACCTCCATGCTGTAGGGACCACCATACACGGGTGTCTCTACCTTTACTTTCCAGTTACCCGATTCATCGGTAACTGCCGTATATTTCTTAGCATTCCATGAAGTCTTTACAGTTACTTTCTGCTGTTTCCTGTCACTGCTTCCCCAAATGGCAACCGCACTTTTTTGCTGCAACACCATTCCGTCAGAGAAGAAAGACGGCATTGTAATACGTGCCTGCACCCCTTCCGCCAGAAGCAGAAAGGATGCAAACAGAGCCATTATTAACTGATATCGTTTCATTGTTTAATTTCTTACGGGCATCTTAAATGTCAATGGAATTTCTTTCCTGAGCATACGGGCCGCCTCACCAGTCAACCACAGGTAATGATCGGAAGGTTGGCCATCCATATCGATAAACTTGGCAATGTCACTAACCGGATGATCGCCCGTACATTTAAAGATAGCGGTACCTTCATCCACCTCATCAAACATGGCTACATAAATCATTTCCGCCCCTGCCATCATCGCTGTAGAAAGTTGCTGCCAATAGAAGCGTCCTCCCTGACGGGGAATACTGCCTACAGGCTTTACGTCATCCGGAAACTCCAGTTTGCTGAGATTATGCCAACTGAACCCAGGAGTTACGGCGGGAACATAATCTACTCCATTCTCTTTGCACCAGCGGATATCTCCAATAACCAGGTCACGAAAACGATCCATATCATTGTGCAATAACGGAGAGAAGCGCTGGATAGTCCACGGCAGAACGATATCCGCCTTTCGGATCAATGTATGCAGATAAGGATCATTCATACAATCGGATTCCAGAGTGCGCCAGAAGGTAGGAACACCCAACATTACCGTGCAACCACCATATACCGGATCATTTTGCAGGAAGTCAATCAAGCGCTCCATGCCGATATTCCTGATATTGTAAGGACGGTCGGGGAAACCGACACCCCAGATAGCCACTACCGGCTTTCCGTTATGGTGCAAATAAGTTTTCGCACCGGACTGATTAGTCACCTTCTGATTGTCCACCAGCCTCTTCCAGTCTTCTATTATCATGGAGCAGTCTTCACCGGATCTTCTCAAACCGGACAGATCATACATCACAGCGATGGCACGATCATACTTGGAAGCTGCTTCCAAGGCATTTTCCAGGATACGGTTAGGCACCGAATTCTTTTGATCTCCACGGGTATAGTCCACAAAACGCTGTACAAACACGCCATCCACTCCGTAATCTTTCATCCACTTGAAATGCAAATCAACAGTAGACTTGTCCGCAGAGCTGAATACACGTGCTTTTCTTCCGTCGGCATGACGGAAAGAAGTCTCATACGTTTTCTCATACTCGCTCACATCGGGCCATGCATCAATGGTACAATGTTTCTCGTCAAATTGCTTTCCGGTTCCATAATGGCCATAACCTTGATTTGTACCATCCTGCGGTCCACGAAACCAACCTTGATATCCCGCCATTACCAATCCTTTATAACTCGGATAAGAAGTCTCCGCGGCGTGTCTGGAACCGGCATAAGTGAACAAACTCATACCAAGCATACCCAATGCTATGAATAACTTAACTCTCATAAAATATTATTATTTATATCTATTATTAAAAAACTTTCCACCTATACCTCTGCCATTGTCTATTATTTCACATTGCAAATGTAAGCCCGACAGATTAATGCTTCAGTTATATTTCAATTAGCTTACACTTAATTTTCAATTAATATGAGGATTGTTTGCCTTTCCTATATTAAAATCATCTTAAAAGTGTCTTTTTAAAGATTATTAAAACAGATTTCGAATGTAGTTAATACGAAATTAATCACAAGATAACAACCCGGACTTACCTTTGTACATAGTTTATAACTCATAGTTCAACTACTAATAAAGAATATTATGAAAAAGTTTTTTCAAACCGTATGAATGGATGCTCACTGATACACTTCTCATTTCTGTTAGCTTTCCTCTTTCTTTCTGTCAACGCAGAAGCTAAAGTAAAACTCCCCTCCGTACTTGCAGATAATATGGTGTTGCAACAACAGACAGACGTCAAACTCTGGGGGCAAGCGCAAGCCAAAGCAACCCTGACAGTAAAGACCTCGTGGAACAACAAAACATACAAGGCTATCGCTGACAATAAAGGCCAATGGGAACTACAGATCCCCACTCCACAGGCAGGTGGACCTTACGAGATAACTTTCAATGACGGTGAACCGCTCACTTTAAAAAACGTATTGATAGGTGAAGTCTGGTTCTGTTCCGGACAGTCGAATATGGAAATGCCGATGGGAGGATTCGACCGTCAACCTACCAAAGGAACCAATGATCTGATTGCCAAAGCAAAACCATCTACCCCTATCCGCATATACAATACTGACTCTCAAGAAGGTAAATGGGTGCGCCAATTCAGCAAGACCCCACAAAAAGACTGTCAGGGTGAATGGTTGGAAAACACTCCGGTGAATGTAGCAAACACTAGTGCTGCCGCTTATTATTTCGCCCGATATATACAGGAAGTTTTGGAAGTACCGGTTGGTATTATCGTTTCTACCCTGGGAGGTTCTAAAGTGGAAGCATGGATGAGCCGGGAAGCGATTTCTCCTTTCAAAAGTATCAATCTGTCGATCCTTGACAATGATGAGCAGATAAAGAATATAACCGCTACTCCCTGTGTACTGTATAATGCCAAAGTAGCCCCTTTCACAAACTTTGCTATCAAAGGCTTCCTCTGGTACCAAGGGGAAAGTAACCGAGACAATGCCGATCTGTATCAGAGTCTGATGCCGGCCTTTGTAAAAGACTTGCGAAACAAATGGAACCGAGGTGAGCTTCCCTTCTATTTTGTGGAAATAGCCCCGTTCAATTATGAAGGAGCAGATGGAACTTCAGCTGCACGGATGCGCGAAGTACAACTGCAAAACATGAAAGATATTCCGAATAGCGGTATGGTTTCAACTTTAGACATAGGCCATCCCGTCTTTATACATCCCATGGATAAAGAGACTGTCGGAAACCGTCTGGCGCTCTGGGCACTTGCAAAGACTTACGGTAAGAAAGGATTCGGATATGCATCACCTATTTATAAATCCATGGAGATATCCGATAACAAAATATACATCAATGTTGAAAATGCCCAACGGGGATTGTGCCCGATGTGGACTTCTCTCAAGGGGTTTGAGATAGCAGGAGAAGACAAAGTATTCTATCCGGCATTTGCTGAAATAGAAACCAGCACTACCCGTCTGACAGTATCCAGTGATAAAGTACCTCATCCGGTAGCAGTTCGGTATGCCTATAAAAACTATGCAGAAGCCAATGTTTTCAATATTCATGGTCTGCCACTGATTCCTTTCCGAACAGATAACTGGTAAAAAGATAAATTAAGAGATACCTCCTGACCGAGAGAATCTTAGTACAGAACATGTACAGCTCTGATATAACTTACTTATAATAAACATCTTGCGATAGCTACACCCTTTTACCCGGATGGCTACACCCTTTTGTGGTCAAGGCTACACCATCCGGTAAAAGGGTGTAGCCATTCCACAATGTCACATTCACAAGAATCTATCCATCCAACATCTACTTCTTATCAGATCCATAAATCAATCCCTCTCCCGACTTATTAAACCGGAAACCGGAAATATAGTAGTTGTTAGTAAACTCTATCGATTTACCCTGCGCTCCCAGTCTGGCGTACCCTTCATCTTTGACAGTTGTCTCCGCCATTTTTTGAGCGAAATAAGAAGTATAGACATGCGCTTTACCACCTCTAACATCTACACCCTGCGTACCGGAACGTGAGAAATTAGCTTGTTGGAAAGATACAATACCATTATTTATTATCGCCCCGATGACAGGGCTGCCCCAAAATGCACTATTGTACAAAATCAATTTAGCATCAGGATGAACTTTATCGGTATTGACCTTATCTCCCATGAGAACATAAGACCTGACCGGCTCATTTGGAATTTTAGTATTGACCAATTCTGAGTTAATGGCAACTATCTTAGTATCCTTATCCGCATCTTCTACAAACAGAGAATAGGTACACCCGTCAGAACCATGACCTATAACGGTCATTTCCCCGGGTACTTGCCTGTTATTGCATCTTTCAGAAAATGGATTCCATATACCGAGCCATAAACGAAATTATTGAAAATAGTCTGATTCTTGACATCTGCAAATTTAAGCGCACTGCAATTGGACTGTACGAAGCGCATCATAAATACTTCCGGATATCCTTGCCCCCCTTCCGGAAGCCTTGATCCGTAATGAGGATTCAACTGCATATTGCGGATGAATCCGCCTTCGGCGCCACCGCCAACCCAGATACCTGCCCTTAAAGGTACACCACCCAAATAATCGACATAATGTCCGCTCGTGTCGTATGAAGCCAAGTCTATCCCTTTGTCACCTACAGCTATGGTTACGTTTATAATATACACCTTCGGACCTTGTCCCTGTATCAGGAACGGGGTCTTTCTCGGGTTTTCAACACTAAAACCATCGGAAGCGATATTAAGCTGTGCCAGCGTAATACCTCTGATACCTGCATGGGCTTCAAGCTGTATGAGCGAAGGCCCGCTTTCTCCTGCGTTTCCGCCATCATAATTGGTAAATATGGCAGTTCCACCACTTTGTGTGTGATGTTGTACATCCCATGATCCCCGCAATTCAACCCCCGAAGGCACTTTTATAGGGTTATTCACTAAATATCTTCCGGCCGGCAGGTAGAGCGTACCTCCGCCAGCGGCTTTCACAGCATCCAGCGCAGACTGCAAATCAGCCGATACGTCTTTTACGGGACGATCATTATTAAAGCCAGTCGCCCTCGCTAAATCCGCTTTCAATACTCTATCCGATACCGGTCTTGGATGCACGTCGATATTTGTTTTCACATTTTTAGGAATGGGCTCAAAGAAGTATTTCTTCCCTGTGATAACTTCCACTTTAGCGGAAGTACTGTGATTATCCACCTTCAGTTTAGATTTATAGCCCGAATTAACCGATTTCAAGGTATGCATATTCGCTCCGAGATAGACATGCCCGGCATTCTTTTTAAATTCGCACTGGGACAACAATACATTACCCCTGTTCATCCTAAGAGCATAATCATTATATTCACTGAATGTACAACTTTCAAACGATACTACCCCTCCGTCGCCATCACCTACGACAGAACCTTTGAAATCCACACCGTTGAATTGTACAGAAGTGCTGAAATCCTTATAGAAATACACTGCATTACCATCTTGACCCGCTCCGAAGGATGAGTTGGATATAAGTATACCATACGGATTGACATCTTCAACGTACAACCCGTTACCGCAGTCGCCTACATGCACCTCATACAACTGAGCGTTGGGAGCATCGGCAAAACCGGGTTCACGCCCTATCCACACACCTGTTTTATAACCTGATATATACAGATAAGAAACATACTCCCAGTCTGAACGGTGCATTTGATATCCCGTGCCATTTGCCCTTGTATAAGCTGTTACATCCTCAAGAGAAGGCACTCCCGGAAGACCGGAATTTGCCCAGTATTCAGGACTTATCCTGACATTCTCAATGCGTCCGATATCGGTACATACATGCACTTCGATACCTTTATTAAGAGCCGTCATATAACTGTTCAGAACATAATGTAACTCACTCGGAGCAGAATTAAAACCATTGTAAGAGTTTACAAGAGTGACACGTTCTATCGTAGCACAATCTCCCTGGGTTTGGAACAGCGTCCACGGATATGGTTTTACATGATGGATATCCTGTTCAGGATACCAGATAGAGAGATTAGTAACTCCAGTGCCCGCATTCATCTCTATGAATCTATCAGCTATACTGGTATAGGTGGTACGAAGCGCATTATCTGCCTGGCCGTCGTTCCACCAGCTTTCAACACTTCCATCGTAATTCGGTGAGTCTTTACCGACACGTACTTCGAGAATTGTTCCAAGGACTTTCCCATTATGGGATGCCGGATCAGCCCAATCACCACGAAGCTGCACACCAGGGTGGAGACGCAGAACATACTCAAAATGAAAATCTTTCTTTGTTTCCGAACGGCCTTGACGAACTCTGACGTTTTTAGTACCGACCTGCGTACTACGGAACTCATAATTTCCGGCTGGTATATATACTACTCCGCCACCACTTTGATATGCAGCGTCAATAGCTGCTTGAAAAGCAGCTCTATTATCAAATCCCGGTTCAGCTTTAGCTCCAAATTCAGGGGCAGTCACAACAAAGTCGGATATGGCCCAGTCTTTTTGTGGGATAAATAGTTTTGATACTTTGCTGTGCTACCTGCTGCTTTGTTTGCGAACAGGCGACATTCACAGGAAGCATCATCGTTAGGGTTATCATAGCTGTTACCCACAACTTAGAAAACGTTTCTGTAGTTTCGTTATTTCGATTCATAATTATTGATTGTTCTAAAAGGGATTAAGACTCACCACAGATTACGCAGATTAACACAGATTCATAGATCTAATAATCAACGAAATAATTCATCAATCTGTGTCAATCTGTGTAATCTGTGGTGATTTGTATTATCTGTGGTGAACTTACATTCCTAACGCAAAGAGTATTTAATATAGTTACACAAAATCTTTCGAGCCACTTCTGCCGGACCTGACGGATCACTCAAATTATCAGCAATATCCAGAGAAGAGAAAATAATCTTCCCTTTTCCGCAAGGAATAACTCCCACTGCTGTACCCAATTCAAACGGAGTACTCCGATAAGAGCCCACCACTAACTCCTCTCCTTGCATACGGAAGCCGAATCTACGATCCCCATTCTTTACTACGACCTGATAGGGCCAATTCAAAGCATCGTCCACCGGAAGGCCTTCAAATAAAGGATGCTTCTTCACAAAATGAATTCCTCCAATCCAGTCTTTCCCAACATTATAATAACCGTTGTATACCGTATTCGTATATTCAGCAACAGACTTCATCCAGGTTTCAGTGGAGCCAAGCAGAATCAATGTGGTACCCTCATTCTTTACCCGCTCAAACAACTTCTGCGGAGCTATGGTAGCAGCACTGGGTTGAGACCACTTCAACTGTATCTGGCCGGACTGACGGGTTTGTCGATACACCAGCCTAACTTTCACCGGTTTACCCGCTTCCATCACCACAGGTCTATCCTGCTTCATGGGAGATTCATTATAATATTCATCAATCAACTGCCGGCCGTCCACATACATACGTACTCCACGATCCGTTTCAACACCAAGCAGATACTGCCCCGACTCAGGCGGATAGATCTCTCCCTCCCATACAACAGAGAAAGGCTGATTGGCAGGAACCGACTCATCAGGTTGCGCACCGTCTACGAAAGTCCGGTTAATTTCTGTAGCACTCTTTACAGCTGCTACAATGTTCATATCTGCCTCACTATACCAAGTAGCCTTCAAACTGGACTTTCCATCTTTATCCTTGAAATAAGCCGAAGGGATCACAACCGGTTCATCCAGTGATGAACGATTAACAACAAGCCAGTCCAGCTTTCCCATTTCAGAAGTAAACGCCGGAAGTTCCTTACCGGTGGCTTGTTTGTAAAAAGCGGCTACTTTATCATTATTGCTTCCATAATAAGCACCCTTTCCGGCCAAATCACTTGCCTGCCAGCTTACAGCAACCACCTCGTCATTTCCCAAAGCAAAGATCTCCTGACCGCCTGCTTTCAGGCCGGCTTCTACGCGATAAGTACCTGCCATTCCATTGATAGGAATCTCTACATTCTCCAGTAAAAGCTGGCCAAAGTTCTCGCCACCCTTAATGTTTACTTCTTCATTTCTGGTATAAACCACTTTTCCATCGGGAGCAATCAGTTTGATGTCAAGCGTATGAGCGCCTTTCAAGTTTTCCTCATTCACTATGTAAAAGTCTACCGTCGCTATGCCTGGAAGCTTAACAACCTGATTGCGTGAAGCAACGGCTACATACAGCGACTGGTTATAGTACGCCAAAACAGAAGAATCTCCCTTAGGATTACGATAGATATCCACAATACCGGAATGATTGTCATAGGGCATCGCTTCCCAACCGTTCACCATATAGGCATCGCCCAGGTTCTGCATTCGCATACCTTCGATACGTCTTCCCTGATGTTCAAAAGAGACATTACCCATTGCACGTGTCAGAGCATCGAGGCTACCAAAGTGAGGAGCAAGTCCTTTCTTTTGAAAATAATCAGTGAAAGCCTTATATTGGCTCTGCCAGAACAGACCGTCCCAACCTGTTTTACCCGTGCTCTTTATTTGATCGTATATCATCTGGATGCGAGGAGGAGTAGATATGGCACCCTCTTCACCGCGCAGATAAACTTCCGTACGGTTGCTGGTGTACATAATATTGGCTTTAGGACCTTTATAATAATTCTCAACCCAGGTTTCAGGACCTCCGGCACGGTGATTATCATACCATCCTTTCCGATACAGAGTAGTATCAAACGGTAACATGTGCGCCTTGGAGTCTTCTTCTTTATCTTCACTACCTGCCCAGCCGGATGTGAATGACATGATTCTACTGGGATCAATGGCATGTGCCTCACGCATATCATTCATGCGCTTGGCAACAAGCGCTTTATCTTGCGACAACGGCCCGCCAAATTCATTGATCAGATTAAAGATAACCAAACTCGGATGACTACGGTCCCGATATACCATTCGTTTCAGTTTCTCATTCACTATGGTACGAATAAACGGATCATGATTGGCTGAGTGGAAAGACCCCGGCTCTTCATAATATAACAATCCCAGTTCGTCCGCCTTTTCAAGAACAACCGGACTACCTATGCAACGATGAAAATTCAGCATATTCAAGCCCAGACTCTTAGCAGTACGTACTTGCTTCTCAGCCATTTCGGTTGTTGCTATCAATCCCGTCACCGGAAAGTAACCCCAACTGATCGCACTTCTCAGCATAATGCGCCGCCCATTCAGACGCAAAACAGCATCCTTACCGACACCGTCTACAGTAAACCAGCGGAAACCGAAATCTTTCTTATCCTGGTCGAGCGTCTTCTTGCCCTTCTTTATCAACACATTGCAAGTATACAGTTCCGGAGTAGAGAGATCCCATAATTTGGCATCGGGAACATTGACAGGAATTGTCACTTCATGATTTCCCGCGGGGAACGAAATAGCCTTCAAGGTTTGCCGGAATACGACTTTATCAGGATTGCCTTTTTCATTCACTATCAGCTCCACATCCTGCTTCACGCTGGAAGATGTTTCATTAGTGAAAGACAGAATGGCATTCACCTTAGTCAGCTCAGGCGTATTTTGCATATAGATATCAGAAATAAAAACCGGATTCACACTCTCCAGCTTGACTCTGCCGATAATTCCGGTGAAGCTTCTCGAAGGAGGAATATTGTATTCTCCCCATTTCATTATGTCGAAATCCTGCCAGTGGAAATTACCTCCGGGATTGGTGACACGTATCGCCAACAACTGCTCTTTTCCGGGTTTTGCTTCATCGGTAATATCCACATGGAAAGGTGTTTCACCAATCAGGTCATAGGCCACAAGCTTACCGTCAAGATAAACTTCTGCGCGCATCCGGACAGATTCAAAGTAAATTATAAAGCGTTTCTTTTGCTGATCTGCCGGAATCGTAATTTTACGATACCACCAGCTCACTCCCCGAAAGTTCTCCGGACGAGGATTATCAGTAACAGTGAGATATTCTTCCACCGTACCCGGTACCTCGACAGGAACTGCATCGGGATTATGACTCAGGGTTTGCCAACCACCTGTGGGGACATTTACCGGCAACAATGACAAATCCGTTATCTCATGAGGAAGGTAAAGGCGGTCATTCTGCCAGCTCGCTTCTTTATCGAGCCACAGCGACCAGCCACCTCCCGTCAACGGAATAGTATATCTTCCTTCTCCTGCATGAGCCGAAAAAGCGCAAAGCAGGTAGAAGACCCAAAATAAAGGAAAATACTTTTTCATAAATATTCGTGTTAGATATTAGTAGGTTCTGATTTTTATTTCTTTACTGTAATCGTAAGTTTCTGCAAGGCTTTCTCATCCGAAGTTCCACCATAGAGCAACTCATACTTTCCGGGAAGAATTTCCATCCGGTTGGTAGACGGATTAAAACACTCAAATGTCGAAGCGGGTAATTCGATCCGGATATTTTCCGTCTGACCGGCTGGAAGGGAAACTCTACGGAATGCTCTTAAAGTCTTAATCGGTCCTTCCTTATCAGCAGGATTGCGTAAATAAACTTGTATCACTTCATCGCCATCCAGTTTACCGGTATTCTTCAAAGGTATTGTCAAAGTCATTCCTTCACCTGCACGAACGTTTTGTTTGTCCACTTTGGCCTTACCATAATCAAAAATAGTATAGCTCAAACCATGTCCGAAAGGAAACAGGGCTTTACCTTTGAAATAACGATAGGTACGATTACTCATGTCATAGTCCTCAAAATCGGGGAGATCATCGCTCGAAGCATAGAAGGTAAGCGGTAAACGTCCGGCAGGATTATAGTCGCCAAACAGGACATCGGCCACAGCTGTTCCCCCTTGCTGACCGGGATACCATGCTTCCAGGATTGCGTCCAGATTCTCAGCTTCCCAAGGTAACGCCAGTGTACTGCCGGAGCATAATACGAAAATAACCGGTTTACCTGTCTTTTCAAGGCTTTCAGCATTTCCGCTTGTACATGCGGTAAATCAATGTTAGTACGGTCACCTTTTCTGAAACCGGGTAGATCCACAGGCATTTCTTCACCTTCCAATGTAGGAGAAAGTCCGCCTACAAAAATGATAGCATCAGCTTCAGCTGCTTTATCCGCTACCTCTTTATAATTAATTTCTTTCTTAATACCTATATCAAACTTCAATGAGGCTTCTCCACCAGCTTGAAAATATTCCAATACAACTTTGTAATTCTTCCCTTTCACAGCATTCAAGCGATACATTTGCTCTTTCGCAGGTCCGTCATGCCAGTCTGAGTACACTTCTTTTCCGTCAATGAACAAACGGGAACCGTCATCAGCAGAGATAATAAAAGATACTTCACCTGATTCCTTCGGAGTATATACCGATTCAAAACGTGCTGAAAAGTTGTTCAACTTTACTCCTGGCATAAACACCGTGTTACCTCCATTGCCAAAATTAAGCGGCTCGCTGAAATGCCCCGTTGCTGCGGCTTCGCCTTTCAGTTCTTTATTATTCCAAAAAGTAGCCTTAAAGCCTTTCTTGCCATTATAGGAACAGCAGTCGAAATAGCTAAATACAGTTTGAGTATTTACATAATCACACCCCTTCTCATAGTACACCGTTCCTTCCGGGAGTTTACTTTTAATGCCTTCAAGAATAGTGACAGATTTTGTCGGAAAACCATTATAGTTAGCCCAAAGCATCACAGAATCGTTAGCATTAGGTCCCAGCACTGCCACCTTACGGATAGATTTACTTAAAGGCAGCGTATGATTCTTGTTAGTCAGTAACACCATACTCTTACGCGCCATTTCCAAAGCCTTGGCCACATGTTCTTTTGACTCTACAACCGAGTAAGGTATCTCCGACCAAGATACAAGTGCATAATCATGAAACATACCCAACTGAAAACGAGCACGCAATAGGCGAAAGACCGATTCATTTATCTTTTCTTCTGAAATCAATCCCTTCCGTACAGCCTCATTCAAAGAAGAATAACTACCGCCACACTCCAAATCCGTACCGGATACAACCGCATCGGCCGAAGCAGCGGCAGCTGTCGGATGAGTTTCATGATGATTGGGATAATAAAAGTCACCAATAGCTCCACAGTCCGAAACGACTATATCATCATATCCCCAATCTTCACGCAGGATACGAATCAGTAATTGTTTGTTCGAACAGCATGGTTCCCCTTCAAAACGGTTATAGGCACACATCACCTCCTTCACCTTTCCTTCCTTCACCAAAGTTTTGAAAGCGGGTAGATAAGTCTCCCATAAATCACGTTGGGAAATATTCTTGGCATCAAAACTATGTCTGTTCCATTCCGGACCACTGTGCACGGCATAATGCTTTGCACAGGCATGTGCTTTATCGTATTTCCCGGTACCACCACCTTGCAGACCTTTTACTACTGCCAGCCCCATCAGCGAAGTCAGATAAGGGTCTTCTCCATAAGTTTCCATACCACGTCCCCAACGCGGATCACGATAAATGTTGATATTCGAGTCCAAAAAGTCAACCCTTTGTAACCATCCCTCTCGCCTTTGCGCTGAAAGTCGTGATACTTGGCACGGGCTTCATCAGAGACGATATCAAAAGTTTCATAAACAGCCTGATTATCGAAAGTAGCGGCAAGCCCTATCGCTTGTGGAAAAACCGTTGCCTTGCCGGCGCGTGCCACTCCATGCAACGCTTCATTCCACCAGTCGTATGCAGGTATTCCGAGGCGTTCAATAGCCGGAGAACCGTTTTTCATCTGGCTTACTTTTTCTTCCAGGGTCATACGTTTCAGTAGATCCCATGCACGCTCAGAAGGCGATAATTCAGGATTCTTATAAGGTTCATTCTGAGCGGTAACATTTAAAGTCATCGCACTCAGCCACAATATTATCCATCTTTTCTTCATACATTCATTCGATTATATAACCAAAGAAATAGCAAAAGAGAGTCATTTTCAACTTAATTTATAAGCCGAGAATGACTCTCACTACCATTTAATCAATAAATTGCTAATCTGTTACCTCTATCAATTAACTTTCTGCATCTTTATTGCTAACTGTACTTGTCCGCTTACCCCTGATTCCAGAGATTGAACAAATATAATACCTCTAAGAGAATCATCTTCATTCTTAAATAAGTAAGCTTTCCCCTCACTTATAACAACATTAGTAAATGTACCATATTCAATAGGGTTCAGATTACACATCAAAGCATCGTTCTTCATATTATCAAAAACTTCTTTAGTAAAATTCAGCCCATCAACAGCAACAACCCCAACAAAGCTAGCAATACGATTTCCTTTATAATCAGATAGGACAGTCTGATTAATGAGTTCTGTCGGAGAAACAAACATGGGTTGCTTCTTATTGATATTGTAGCCAAAACAGAATCCGTCAGGATTAGGCATTTTCATCATTTCAGATACAGAATAAACTTTCTGATCTTCAAAGGAAAAGAAGAATCCTAAATAAGGATTATACTGAGCTCCCATGCTAACCTGATAAGACTCAATAGGTCTAGAAGCCAGGAAATGAAATGGTTTAGTTACTGTATTTCCCATCCTATCAGTCAGCACAAAAGGTACATCAAAATCCGCTGTCTTACCTTTAAGCGGAACAATATACTCAAACGGCCTGTTAAGGCTATCTCCCAACTCTTCCTTTCCCAACTCTTGATCTCCCATAACGAATGAGCCGAAAGAGCCTTGAGCGGAAATACTTCCTTTAACGGTGAAATCTGCCAAATTGGGATTATCAATATCCATCACATACGTATCTACATCATAATTGAAGAAAATGTATGGTGGCATCATTTCAAGCTTATCATCGTCACATGCAACCAGTAACAATGGCAAAATGAACAGTGCTATAAAATATCGTTTCATATCGCTTGCTCTTTAATAATTAACTGTAATCATATACGTTTTTGTATTCTCTCCATTCTCAGAGACCACTTTATATTCCACAGGGTTAGTGAAATCTTGCAGTTCCCCCGATTTAGGAGTCACCACGGCTCCTGCTGAAACCAAAACTTGCGGTCTGATAGCAGACTTGTCTATACCTTCCGGTATAGTAACCTGTACGGTATTTCCTTCCTGGTCAATTGTGCCATCAAAAAAGACATTCTGATTCTGGTAAATCCGGAAACGGACAATATCAGCATTCACGCTTTTCTCAGCTACCAGGCCCTCTTCAGGCTTTTCGCAACTTACTATGCACATTAGCATAAAAAATAAATAGATATATTTTTTCATAATTCCCATTCAATTTATTAATTCGTTGCTGTTGATAATTTAGGCCATCCCGGATTCTGCTCAAGTGCCGGATTCATCAGAATCTCTGCCGTAGCGAGCGGAAACAGGTAGTGTTTTTTCTCAAATACCATACGGTCGCCCACATTAACAATGGTATAAAAACCACCATCTTTACCTTTGGTCACATCATACCCCTGAATATATTCATTGCAAACATCTTCGGCTATTCTCCAACGACGAATATCAAAGAAACGGAAATCCTCGTATGCCAGTTCAACACGGCGTTCATGACGAATTTTCTCACGCATCTGGTCTTGAGTAAGATTAGAAGGTAAATCGGGCATACCAACACGGGATCGTATGGCATTAATTGCACTATAAACATCCGATGTAGGTCCAGTATATTCATTCATTGCTTCAGCATAGTTGAGAAGAATTTCATTATAGCGGAAAATATGTATGATATTCTTACGCACGTTACGTGTCTCTGCTGTCACATCATTATACAAGGGGTCTATGTATTTTTTGCAAACACATACCTGTTCGCTGACTCTGCAATTCAGAGGCTTTTCCACCTGCCCATGGTTCAAATCCATAAGCATCATACGTGGCATTAGGAGCCTGAATAGTTGCCTTAAAACGTGGATCTCTATCTTTACCATTAGCATTATTCTGCATGTCATAACCGCTCTCTTCATCCATCGGCATCTTACCACTGGGATACATTTCGAATTCTAAAGCAAGCTGGTAGCTAGGATTTACCCAGTTCCAACCGCCAGACTGACGATTGTTCCAAGGGATCTTGACTCCGCCCCAGTTTTCTTTCTCATAAGCGATCCAAACGGACTCCTTCCCCACGATGAAGTATCTGTTTATGAAACGGCGATAGTAGTTTTCCCAACTATCCGGTTCCGCAGTATCCACATTACTCAAATCCAACCCATAATATTGACTTCTCTGTTCCATGACGAAACGACAGGCATCAGCAGCCAGTTTCCATCTGTTCTTATCATAGTTTCCATAATACTGGGTAGTCGTATAACTCGGTAACACAGGACTGTCTGTGTTAAATAGAGGACTAGCCGCAGTCAATCTCAATCTTGCGATTGCCGCATAACAAGCCGCATCGGTGGCACGACCGACATCAGCCGACGAACAAACAGCCGGAAGGCCTTTTGCAGCCTCAGCCAATTCATTACAAACCCATTCTACAGAATTCTCAAATGTTTCCCTAGGTTGATTCGTCAATAGAGTAATCATTGGGATCAACAGAATGATCTAATATAATAACACCTCCAAAACGTCTGATAAGTTCTGAATAGAAAAAAGCACGTAAGAACTTGGCTTCTGCCATCATTCGAGCTTTGTCAGCTTCGTCACCTGTAGCGCGATACAAGTTTTCCATAAACAAGTTTGCTTTTCTGATTCTCTTGTAAGTGTTATTCCAAAAGCTTACAGTAGGAGGATCTGTCTCTGCATCATCTCCTGCACCTCTGTTATCATCCGCTGTCCAAGAACCACTTTGGAATTTCTGGGTCCACAAGTTATAACCAGCAATACCGTCATCACATGCCATAGCATAAGGTATATTGCGCGTACTGATATTATAAGCAGCTCCTCGTACCTCAGAATAGAGGTTATTCAGAACCTTTCGTGCCGACCGCACACTTTCAAAAGCCTTCTCTACGGTGATATCATCGCTATCCGGCTTATCCAGATATCCTTCGCACGCCCACAAAAGTGGCGATATAAGGATTAACAGTAGATAATTTATCTTTTTTCATTTCGATTCCATTTTTAAAATGTTACTTTAACTCCAAAATTAATAACTCGCATCAGAGGATATCTGGCATTCGTATTTTCAGGGTCATACACCGGAACATGATCCCAAGTAAGCAGGTTAGTTCCGTTGACATAGAAACGAGCATTTTCTGCTCCTATGACACTCACCCAATTTTCAGGAAGACGATAACCGACCTCTAGATTTTTCAGACGCAAGTAATTACCGTTATTTTGCCAAAAAGTATTAGTCTGATAGTTATTGTTACCCGGTCTGGAATAAGAGATTCTCGGCAAACTTGCATCACGATTCTCCGGTGTCCAGCGGTCTAGCCATTGAACAATAGGCGTACTTCTTTCGTTGTTAAACGGAATATTTGTCGAAGTCTGGAAATTATAAGTTACATTGGCAGCGCCCTGGAACAGACAGCTGAAATCAAAACGTTTATAATTAAAGCCAAACTTGAAACTGTAGAACATTTCTGGAACATCCGTAAAACCAATCGGATAGCGGTCATTAGTGTCAATAACTCCATCACCGTTAACATCCATATATTTGATATCACCAGGATAAAGGGGAACTCCAAATTGTGACGGACTCTCCAATATTTCTTCTTCAGACTGGAACAATCCTAAAGCTACATATCCGAAAGGTTGTCCTACACGACGTCCGGTAGCATACAAATAGTCATATGCCTGTGGAGATTCAGGTTTTTCAATAATCTTGTTACGGGCAAAAGAATAGTTACCTCCAACAAAATACTCTATATCCTTTCCAATTCTACCACGCCATGTTGCATCAAACTCAAGACCTTTGTTTTCTACAATTCCGGCATTAGCCTGAATAGCTGGGCCACCATAAGTACCCGGAACGATATCTACATTAGTGAGGATGTTTGATCTTCTTTCATAAAATACATCAGCAGTCAACTCTAACTGGCTTCGGAACAAACGAGTATCAACACCAAAATTAAACTTCTTAGCTTTTTCCCATGTCAAACTTTCGTTACCGGTACGTTTTTCATTAACACCACCGCCTCCGCCTGTCGGATTAGGATAACCAAACTGACCATCATCAGCACTCTGCCAAAGACTCAAATAAAGAAAACGGTCTCCACCAATCTGGTCGTTACCAACAAGACCGTAAGAAGCTCTCAACTTCAGATAATCCACTACACTAGTGTTAAAGAAACTCTCTTCAGACACTACCCAACCCAAAGAGAAAGCAGGGAAGAAGCCAAAACGATGTCCAGGAGCAAAGTTCTCAGAACCATTATATCCGATATTTACTTCACCCAAATATTTATTCTTATAGCTATAGGTGGCACGTCCCACAAGCCCTAAACGACGATAAGGTAAACGTGTCAATGCATCACCTTTCTTCACATATTCCTGAGCATTAAACAATACAAGACCACTAACTTCATGATCACCAAACGTATTATTATAATTGATAGAAGGCTCAAATACATATTGACTATTATACACACTTAATTCATCTCCAAAGCCTAATGCACTAGCAAAGGCCTTATGCGTATAAGAACCATCCGAATTAAACAGGAACATATCACTTGTTTTTCCATACTTCTTGACATATACATTGTTAAAATCGAATGAGAAATCAACATTGACAGAAAGTCCCTTCACCAACTTAGATAGGTCAGCTTTCATACCTACTGTAGCCTGAACCGCCGTTTCCTTTTCATCAGCATATCCGGTGTCTGTCAGATAAGCCAGCGCATTAAGACTTGTCGTCTCAAAAACTCCCCACGAACCATCTGGATTACGAATAGGAGAAATGTCAGGATTGGCAATCTTGATACGGTCAAAAATAGTATTCACATCACCACCGGGAGATGGACGGTGTTTGTCACCTATCACACCAGCCAAGTTCAGCTTTGCAGAAAAAAATACTGCTCAACTGGAAATCGAGGTTACTTCTGAAATTATATTTGGTATATTTCACATTTGTACTATAATTTTCATTATAATTGCCATGTTTAAATAAACCACCCTGCATCAGGATATTAGCACCAACGAAATATTTCACTTTCTCCGAACCGCCCGTAATATTCACATTATATTGTTGCATTAAAGCCGATTTTTTCAGACACTCTTCTGCCCAATCCACATTCGGATACAAAAATTCATTGGTACCGTACCTAAAAGCATTAATTTGTTCCTGTGTATATTTAGGAGACATACCATCATTGACTAAAGCTTCGTTGACCAATACTGCCATGTTATAGGAATCTACCATTTCCGGCATAGAAGTCGGAGACTGTATACCTGCATCGGCTGAGAATGTAACAGTAGCTTTACCCACTTTACCACGTTTGGTAGTTACAAGTACCACACCATTAGCACCACGTACACCATACACAGCTGTAGCTGAAGCATCTTTCAAAATACTGATTGATTCAATCTCTGAAACATCCATCATACGAATATCACGATCCACACCATCCACCAAAATCAGTGGACTTTGGTTAGAACCAAAAGTACTGATACCACGGATATACATATTAGCCATATCACTACCCGGCTCACCGGAGCGCTGTACTGTAATCATGCCTGGCAGTCTTCCCGCAAGTGCATTCGAAACATTTGATACCGGACTTTGCGTAAGTTCCTTTGTGGAAACTTGTGCAATAGCACCTACAACTGATGCTTTTTTCTGTTGTCCGTATCCAACAATTACAACTTCATCCAACATTCTTTCATCCGGTGCAAGAGCAACTCTAAAGAAATTATCACTACTCTTTATTACCTGTTTGAAAGTTTGGTAACTTACGTAAGAGACAACCAAGGTATCCCCCACATTCACATTAGTCAACTTGAATAAGCCATCAAGATCTGTTATGGCAGAAGATTTCTTATCCGAAGTATATACAGTTGCACCTGTCAAAGGCTGATCGGTCTCATCTAACACCAAACCCTGGATAGTCTTCACCTGTGCTTGGGCAATACCAGTAATAAGCAGCAACATGCCTATCCACGTAAGCCGCATTAATTTTCCTGTAGTATGCGATAGTGTTTTCATAGTTTATTTATCTATTTTCTTAAAAACAATCTTCTTAAAATTACAACCACCTGCCGGAAAGTCTACTCTCAACTTATGTGTTCCTTGCGTAAGGGCAACAATGACAGCGGGTGCCGGAATATAAGTATCCCAATTAGCAGAATTTTCTGGTCCGGTCTGACCTTCCACAGAAGTTTCATCATCAATAGTAATAGTGAAAGTCTTACCTTTCTCATTGGCAAAGTAAATATACGCCTCATACTCACCATCCTCAAGTACATTAATATCGTATACTCCATAAATAGGTGTACCTTTATTCTCAAAATTTCCAAGGTTACTATTGAAACTCTTCCCATCATTATTACGCTTCACTGTGACTCCTTCATCATAAAGCTCCGTAGCATGAGTCAACATCACTGTTCCAGGAATATTATTATAAGTGAGATATTCATAAGTAGAAATCTCTTTACCACCAGACAGAAGTGTCACTTTTACAGGCTCAAGCCATGATCCCTGTGTTTTGTCACCATCCAACCACAGCGGTTGGTCATTATCTACCGGCATAGTTTGTGAGTAAACCTCGGGAAGTGGCGATACTTCGCTCCTGTATTCTTGACCGAAATATGTAATGACATATCCATCAACAGCCGAGATTATAGGATCTTTATGAATCTGAACAGTTTCCGTGTCACCATCATCAAATCCGTCAATAGTCACTACCGCCGCATTAGCCATAGTCTCCGCCGCATCAGAAGTGTTTCCAGAGTAGTCTACCGCATAAACTTTTAAAGGCTGACTTAAATTACCATATATAGTACCATAAGTAGTCTCGGCATCCACTGTAATCGTTTCAGTACCCAATGCAATAATAAACTTTTCAATGTCATTGTCTTCAGGACTTTCCCACACCACAAAAGCCGTATTATCTCCAAGTTTATACCCAACCAGATTAACCACTACACCTGGTTTTATATTATCTGCCACAAAAGGTTTAGCACTGATAGTGGCTCCATAAGAAAGTTGTTCCTGCAAACTTTCTGTTTTCACTAAAAAGTATACTTTTCATAATTAGTCAGCCCCGTGAAAGTAACTTCATTAGCTGTACCTGGTAATACTTTTTCTTCACCGGTGTTCTGATTCGTTACATGAACAGCTTTCAAGGTATTTTCTACAGCTGCATCCCACGTCAACGAAATTTGTCCATCACCACCTTTAGCAGATAACATGTTAACATCATTGGGTGGAATAAATTCAAATTGATCCGGAACCGGAGTTACTGGAAACTTATTTTCGTCACATGACTGCATGACAAAACTAAGAGATACCAGAGGCAGAATTCCCCAAATAGTTTTCTTTTATAATTCTGCCAATTTTTGCTTGTTCTTCTAATAAAATATTCATGATATAATGTATTAAATAAAGGCTATAAAAAACTCTATTCTCTCATATCTGTATCAAACGTATCTCTTTATGGGCTCATAAGTATTGGTATTAAAAGGTTATTATTTATTATACATATGTTGCGCAAAAATGTTAAAAAGCAAAAAGTATTTCCACAAGATTAATTAAAAGCGGAAATCACTCTTAATTGAGTATTAAAAAACAGTTAATTTCCATATTAACCGTTTTTTCCTATTAATTATCTCATAAGATCATTAATCATATTAACAAGCAGTTTCCCAGCAATCGGATCCGTCTCTGCTTTTTCGGTACACATGGTTGAAACAGTAGCAATTCCTCTTCCATCTTTAATCTGAATCAGTGTAAAACCTCTCATTGAATTAATCCGATTTATCCGATCTTCCGGAGTACCACCATCAATGTAAGCATGGATTTTCATCTGACCAGCCAACTCAGTCAGATTTTCATTACGATTCACATGAAGAGTAGCATTACAAGCGGTAGGAATCTCACGTTTGTTATTATTAAAATAGCGTAACTCTAACACACCAATGCCATCAAATACGGGGGCATCATTGCGCTCCATATTAACTATATCGCCTTCCGTCGGCATTGTCCAGCCGGTAATATGTTCGGGATAAATGATCTTGGCAGCTTCTTTACTATTCAACAAAAGAAGCTTACCGCCTTTTGCCTGATAGCCACGAAGAAGTTCTTTTTCTTCATTCGTACAGTTCGTCAAACCGGAAATGACACAAAGATCAGCCTTTTGTTTAGAATTAACAGCTTCTCTTACAGATGATACAGTCTGGTAATTAATCCTCAAGAAATCAAAAACTGCTTTTGTACCATCGTTATCCAATAATACAATCTTCTTGTTTCCCGCTACCTGACCGATATTCCATTTTTTGTCAGCTAATAACAGATTATATTCATTTTCAGAAACCGGCAGGCCATTTTCTGTCAACTTCAAAACCAGCTTTGCATTTACCTTATTTGAAGGCAACTTAGCGGGTAACTGAATATTAGGTTCAATATAGCATCGCCCATAATGCTTCACAGCCGGAAGCTCTTCATCCCCCAAACTAATTTCTTTCCTGTTTCATCCTGTATCTCCCATCTCAATAAAGTGGATTTCAGATCTGTACCATCCTCACGATCGTTTACGACATAAATACGTGTCGGCAATTTCTCACCACCATAAAGATTGCGTCCCCACAATTCTGCACTGACCAATATTGATTGCAAAGCACGTTTCAATGCATAATATGTAGGATACGGCTCTATCTTTTGATAATCGTATACTTGCCGGAACCATGTCAACAATGCAAAATGCATGATACCTGAGGCCTGGTCATTGGAACGGCGAAGCGCCTCAGCTAATTCCCCGGTAATAAATGCCTGTACATTAAGGAATGATTGTGGATTAGAGAAATCATAACATTCATATCCAATCAGTGATTGTGGATTCTGATGAATCAATTGATAAGAACGCGTAGGATGTCCGGTTTCATTATTCGGATATCCGGTTGACATTTCCTGACTGATAAGCGGACGATCAACCATCTTAAACCTTTTCTGAAATTCTCCGTTGAAAAAAACGGAAAAGTGAATAATCATACCAGTTATAGTAAGCGTGCATATCATCAATGTCACCATCATCTATAGTATTCATAAAGTCCGCACCATACTTTTCTTTCTTACCTTTTGCCTGATAGTTAGAATCAAAACAAATAGGACGTGTAGGATCAATGCGACGCATTTCTTTCACTACATCCGAAATCACACGGTACTTTTCTTTGGCACGTTCCAAATCATTGTCATTGTCGTAGAACTTCATCTCATTATTCACAGTCCAGAAGAGTAGTGAAGGATGATTACGATATTTTTCAGCAAACTAAGAAATTCTTCTTTCCACATCTCTATCAGTTTTGCATCAGGCAAGGGAGTAGAGTGTATCATCAACCAAGGCCAGGTGCCTTCAAAACTAACACCGATACCATTCTTATCAGCTGCTCCCATCCAGAGTTTATTCCACGGAGTAGTATGGGTACGAGTGACTTCTATGTTACCAGCCTTCATCAATTGCATGAAAGTATTAGCCAGGTTCAAGTCATTCGGGGCAAGAGCAAACGGAATATGATTACCACCACGCAACCAATAACGATTTCCGTTCAGAAAAAACAAACCTTCTTTCACTTCAAAAGTGCGGAAACCGGAAGTCTCCGTCAGGCAATCCAATTCGTGACCTTTTGCAGCAACCAAACGGAAACGAAAATCATACAAATTAGGATGCTGAGGAGTCCAAAGACGGGGTTTCAACCCATTTATGTTATAAGTGAACATCTTTTTCTTCGTCAGCATTCAACACCAGTTTTTGCAGAGAAAGCTTACTATAAAGTACCGAGCCAGTTTCTTTATCTACAATATCAGTATAGAGATTAAATTGATTCTTTTTAGTACCATGATTTTTCACTGTCAAATCAAACGTAGCTCCGTCCAAACTCGGTTTAATAAATACATTTTCCACTTTCAACGGGCTGGTTATCGTCAGTTTCACCGGTTGCCAAATACCGGCAGGCTCGTCACCATAAAAACCATGGGCTATATCTTTCAAAAGATTACTCTTCGCTGATACTTTCCCATCTTCCTTTTCACTCTCACGAACAGAAGAATAGAAGAAATCAATTGCAGCACTACCAGATTCAGAAGCACTGCCATCTGTTTTACTGACCACTTTCACCACAACCAGATTTTTACCGGACTTCAACAGTTTACTTCCATCAACCTGTATTTCACCAAACATACCGATATGTGAACCGGCAAGCTCTCCATTAATATAAATTTCCGCAACCTTTGAAACAGCATCAAAAGTCAACGTCATATTTTTACCCTCAACATTTGCAGGCAATTCTACCCATTGTCTGTACCAAGCTGCTTTAGTTTTTCTATAATCGAATGTATATCCTTCACAACGCACGGTTTCCTGCTGATAATAAGTATCCGAGACACCTTTGGGTTGAGGTCCTGTGGGCGAAGGCATTGTCTCCATGTAACCAGATACGGATAGGATTCCAAAAATTTGGAACAGACATCACATGCCAGTTCTTATCATCCGTAGCTACAGAAATCGCTTTATCCTTATCATTCAATTGATATTCGGGCATAAAAAGCCAAGTGCCATCCAAAGATACATCCGTTCGGCTATCCACTAGCTCATTTACCTTAACAGTCCTATAATTGGCACGCTCCTGTTGACGCTTATTCTCTTTCTCCTGAGGAGTTATTATTTTACGATACTCTACCACCTTTACATCTTTCAAGGCATCCTCTTTCATAGGAGTAACAACAAGATCATCAAATTCCGTTTCTATCCAGCCGCCGCCTAAAGTTACCTGACCTGAAGGAGCCAGATTACCATTTTTATCCGTCACATCTATACGAGGTTCTTTCTCATTATTTAAGAAAACACGGATACGGCTTCCACATACTTCCACCTTTATATTATACCATTCTCCCGGTACTGGATGAAACCCAAGCGGACGTACCCCCAGAAACTCATCTGTTCCCATATATCCCAGACGCATCAGATAGATGTCATCCTGCAATCCACCTTTAAGTCCCAGTACATATCGGTCGAAGCGGTTATAAGCGCGGAAACCTGCCCATATTTGTACCTGTTCGGCATCTTTAGGTGCACGAGCCTTAAAAGACATCGTATAGTTTTTCCACTCAGGGTTTCCAAAACAAGAGTAAGCATCTACCGAACGGAACACCCCATCGGTAACAGCACAGTTTCCTCTTCCTACCGTTTTTAGTATTTCTCCCTGCTTGGAAAAGTCGTTTTTCCATTCAGCCTGTGCATTGCAAGGCAATGATACCAATGTGCATGCAATAATCAGGAATGTAGCATAAAGTTTTTTCATAAATTACTAGAATTTTTTGATAGATAACTCTTGCCACAAAAGTACACTGAACAGATTAATAAAGCATAAAAAACAGACTTAATTAGGCATTAAAAAAGCGCTTAATTCTTTCAATTAAACGCTTAATTATAAATAGATTGAGTTATTCGCATAATTTGGAAAGTGGTATCTTATAATCTTCCCCAAGCGATTCACGGTACTCTTTGCAGAAACGGTCATAAACACTTTTAGCAATGCCCTTTTTCCCTTCCAAAAACAAGACTGAGCACTTAGCCGCCAAAGCTTCCTCATTTAAAGGATCATGCAGGAACATAATATCAGTAATACGAAGCACCATTTCACGATCACTTTTCCGATATTCAATATCCAGAAGATTTCTAAGCAAATCAATAGAAAGGCTTGAATAAGCATCCTTAAATTCATCCAACCAGTCAACAATCGTATTGGAGAGTAGCGGACCATATAGCAACAATTCCAATATCTGATTCAAAAAGTACTTCATCTTTCTGAGCTCCGTTTTTCTGTAATAGGTCCATACAATGAAGCGCAGTACAATAATCGCAAAATACATTTTCATTCCAACGTATTTTTAAGAATCCACCATCACTTATCACTTCTACATCTCCCACTTCTTCCAGTAATACACGCAGTTTACGTAATGTTACATTCCGATTATTTCTGGCAGCAATCTCATCTTTATCCGACCAGAGCATTTCTGTCATCTTCCGCGTCAAAATACCTTTCTCGTTCTTTTTCCGTATAAAGAATCAATAAGACCAAGAGACTTTTCAGACGAGGAGTAAAATTAGAAGTAATATCATTTCCTTCCTTATCTCTCACATTAAATGTTCCTAGCAAAGATATTGCCGAACGACTACGATCGAAATAGTTTTCAATGGGCTTAGCCACAAGTATATTTTCACCCTCTAATTCAGTTCCTCTATTTTCCTGTTTCTTACTCCCCTCCGGCATATCTCCCATAACAGTCGAAACATTTTCTGACAGAGATTTTACCGCCTTATTCCGGGATAACCAGAAATATATAACATATCCAAGCCCCAACAATGCCAATATCCCCACAACAATCCAATACCATGCAAAAGAATCGGCTACAACTTCTTCTTCAACCTGCATAATATCAGATTCACTCATCAACGGAGTATTGATAGAATAGATAGACACATCGTGCGTACGATCTGTCAATATCTTATCCATTACCAAAAAAAGTTTCTGATGAGAAGGCGAAGAATAAAAACTAAAATCACAATCCTGATGAACTACATCATTATGAATTGGTTTAGAAACTTCTGTCCAAACCGTATCTTTCATAGAAACTTTCCATAGCACTCCACCATCTTTCAGTGCAACTGCATAAAAAAAAAAAGAACTATCCGAGGGTTCGAAATACATAGATGAAGCCATTAGCATATAGGCATCTGTCTGTTGCCTCCTCCATACCACACGCGACTTTTTCTTTTTCAAATCAATAGCACAAAGTTCCGTATAGAAATGAGAAACTAATTCTTGCTTACCATATTTATTTCCTCTACCGCCCAAAATATAAAGCTCATCCCCCACCACTGTTATGGCCGACGAATAACGAGGATTCAGTAAAGGTTCATAGTCAATCTTCTCCAATTCACCCGTAGTAAGATCCATACGAAACAGATCATTCTGATATCTGTAAAAACCATACCCTCCAAAAAAATAGAATGATGAATCGGCAGAATTAAAAGTACGAGCATGATTATAATAATTCGGTTCTTCTATATGACGCTCCGCAAGACTCCACCTTTTTGTATCAAAAGAGAAAAAAAAGACACACACTTTTGGGATAATGAATAAGATAACAATCTATTACTCAATGTGTCATACATCAAATGATCCGTAAATTCCATGGCAGGATATCCTCCCTGTACTTTTATTTCATCTACTATATCTCCATTTTCATCCAGTACTTCCACCATTTCCGGTTTTACCAAATAAAATGAAGCATCCAATGCATTAAAGGCAACATCCAATCTTCCTGATATATTACCCTTATAAATTTGTTTCCACTCTATATGATCATCAATCAGCCAATAAGGAGACTCAGCACGTGCTATCGCTCCCTTCATTTCATCAAAACAAATGTTATTATTGTGTTTCCAAAGTTTCCATTCACAAGTTTGTTCACCGTCCTGCGACACTTTTACATCCTTTATATTCACAGGTGCTACGTCTGCCAGATATTCAGGAGCATGTCCAAACAATGCTCTTACATATGTTGAACCACTTAAAGGTACCATTATAGTCGTATCCTTTCCATTGTAATTCACAGCGATGGAATTATTATTCATATCCATTCGCAGGGAAACAGGTATCCATTTCTCTCGTTCAATGGGACTATCAACAGTGACCATTCCTTCATTAAATACCAATGCCGGATAATGTCTACGCCCTCCCGCAACAAATGAAAAACGCACTAATTGGTTCGTATTCGTATATAAATGCAATATTGATCCAAAGTCGGGTTCATTGTTTCGTACCCACATCTGAAAAGAAATGGTAAACTCATTACTAACGTCGAAAGGTTTGTCATCATTCAGAGTAAGAGAAGTCCTATCAACACTGGGAGCGGAATGAGACTTAAAATAGAGTCCCCCGTTATATACAGAGGCAAATAAATCAGCCCCTGTGAACAGGAAGAGTACAAGCAATATATATCTGCAACAGTTTTTCATATTTCTAGTTCAAGAAGACATGACAAAGGTATAAAAAAAAAGATAAAATTAGTAATAAGATTAATAAAAAGTAACCAGTATTCGACAAAATCATCAAAAACGATTCTATTCTCTATACAAAAAAGTAATTTCAGTTATAATCACTCCGGTATTATGCTAATTATTTGCATAATACCAGAGTGTATAACTGAACCTATTGAAAAACACCTATTCAAAAACTTTGTTTTTTCCCTTAATCCATTTACCTTTTTCAGTTCACCTCAAATAACAGACCCGGTCCGTATCAAAGCCGTATCTGAGCCGTACAAATCAAGTACAGCCCAGATACCTTAGAGGCGAGATAAACCTATTTTTATTTTGCTTCGGGATTGATAAACATTACTTTCAGAGAAGAAAGGAATTCATTTCTGTTATCACACCTAAAGTTACCACTGAATTCATTTTTATCTCTTTCTCCTATCTTTATGCTTATCTTATTCCAACCTTGCAACAAAGGCAATTCTTTATAAGTAGCCTCGTGTCTGTTTTTGTGCAGCAGCAGTGTATGCTTTATCATTAATGGCAAGCTGGCATTCTTTAGCTTTCACCACTAACGTAAGTTTCGGCATATTCGGTTCAATCAGCAAATCATCCAAAGGACGCGGACTGAACACATAAATATCCAAAGCCCATCCATCTGCCTTTTTCACTAACTTGTCCTTTGTAGCAACTGGGAATATTAGCTGATTATCACGCAAGAAGAAAACTTCATTTGATTTCACCTCAATCTCATTACAGTCAATACCGGCATTCTTCAGAATTACCCCTAACGTGTTATAACCTTTTTTCTGAGTTTGTAAACTCTTTCAAAGTACTGATATAGAAGCAGGAAGCATCTTTCCGATATTTCACAAATACAGGAGTAGCTGCTGTACACTCGTACTCACTCCGTACCGTACTAGCTGTTTTAAGTTCCTCCGGACGTTTATTCCAAGCTCTCCAATCAGTTTTACAAGCATTCAGCAATACCTCTCCTTCTTCCACTAAAGCGCCTGTCAACGAGTACTCTGAAGCATCAGCTCTTTGAAGTTCACAGAAATAGAAATCTGAATTGTTCAAGCCACGTATCCATGATTTCTGAACTGGCAGGAAAGAAGAACGTTTAAGGTTATCCAGAGCCACCGGAAGAGGCAGAATCTCATTGTACACATTCACTGTCTGAGGTGTTAATCCCCAAATCCATACATCAGCACCCTTAGCAATATTAGCTAACATACTCTTCTTTTCAGCAACAGACAAAGTGTAAGTACCATCTACAATATAGATCATACGTGCAGGTGCAGTAATCTTTGCAGCAAATTTCACGCCTTGTGCATCCAGAATACCTTTCAATTTACTGTCATCTCCGCCTATGAAAATCACTTCTTTATATTTCTCTGCCGGAGTAGCTGTCGGTGCTTCATATTGCTTCTTGTCAATATCAGCATAAGCAGACCAACCAGGATGCCCCGGTGCATTGGCTGCACGCATAGCATCATACATAGGCCACGGATCATACAAAGGCAGACTTGGATCATATCCAGGATTGAATGTAGTACAGTAGGGACCTACACGTTCCGGTTGTACCCCCGGAACACCTTCCTTATATTCTGTGAAGAAGACACCGTCCTTACTTATATCCGGCTGTGTAGTCATATCCTTTTTTTACCCAACGGCAGTGGTTTCAAGGCATACCATGCCATATTGAAAACCGTACTATAAGAAGCCCCCATATTACGTTGGTTAGCAAGCAGATGATAACATTCATTAGCTAATCCTTCCATACGTCCCAACTGCGATTCATAAGCTCTTTCACCATTATACTTAGCAACCTGCTCGGGTGTACCATAGTATGCCATACTATGTTCACCGATTCCCCAAAGGTTTACCTATTCCAACCCAATGTTTCATTGAATTCATGTCACCATAGTGACCTACTGTAACCGGCAAGATGCCATCTCCATCATCTTCTCCATCGGCAGAAATCCACGGGCGAGTCGGGTCATTTGCACGAACAATATCCCTCCAGTCTTCCCAGGCTTTCTTCTGCTGAGGCATCAATTCCGGTCTGTTGTAAACATGCAAAATCACTGGTTTATTTTCATTACTGATACTCCAACCAAAGACAGAGGCATGATTACGGTCTCTGAGTACAAAACGTTTCAGATGCTCTTTAGATGCCTCCCAAAAGAGCTCGGAATCCAGTTTCGGCCCCCATCACTCGCCCAGTTAGCAGTTTCATTCAATACGCAGATACCCATTTCATCAGCTACATCCATATAGAAACGAGGATAAATCTGTGCATGAGGACGGACTGCATTGGCATTCATTCCCTTAATAGCTGTGAACCATGCCCATGCATATCTACGCGTCATTTGCGGAATACCCATAAAGTGCCAGGAATCACCTCTTAACTGATAAGGCTTACCGTTCAAATATTGTGTAGTACCTTGCAATGTCCATTCACGCCATCCGAAACGCTCATATTTCATATCAAGGGTTTCTTTCTTAGCCTGCAATGAAATCAATACGGCATAAAGATTCGGCTGTTCAGGAGTCCAGTAATTCAACTCACCGGATACCGGAACCTGCAATACAACTTTGCTCGAAGCATTAGCGGGAATAGCCACCTTTACAGGAGCTACTTTCAAAGCTTCCTGACCAAGTTCCCATGCTGGTACAGGAGCCGAGTTTATATCTGTTCCTGCCAGATTCACCCACTCATTGATTTTACCTTGAATCTGTAAGTCAACTTTCTTTTCCCGTATTATTCTGCACAGTCACTTCCAGTTCAAGCATATTCTTTGAAACCAACGGTTTCACATATACATCTTCCACATGCACTTTGGGCAATGCCAGCAAATATACATCCTGCCAGATACCGGCAATATGATATCCCCACATAGAACCTGCAGGAACAATGCGGCGACCAATCGTAGAATTGTTTTCAAACAAAGACTGGCTGCGAACTCCCACCCATACTTCAGCTGTCTCACCTGCATTCACTTTATCCGTAATATCTACACTGAACGGAAGGAAAATATCAAAATTCTCTCCCACCTTCTCCTTATTAATATAGATTTCAGTATATCCGGATACAGCCTCAAAATAAAGTTTTATCTGTTGACCATCCCAGTCAGCAGGAATCGTTATCATTTTCTTCATCCATGCCATTTTCACTTGCTCCCATTCTTTCGGATAAGACGGGTAATTGCGATGATCGGGACCTTCCACATCTCGGTTGGCAAAAGAATTAATATTCCAGGGAGAAGGTATTTTTATGCGGGTTTTGCTCCAAGCCCCTTCTTTAGGTAACGGCAGTTCCGGTGCTATCCCCTTACCTTGTACGTAACTACCCGGCAAAGCCACAGGTTGGAAGTCCCAGTAACCATTCAGGCAAACTTCTTTCCTATACTCCTTTTCTGTCCTATTTACAAGACCCTCACTTGGTGCAAACGGGAAATTATACACCAATTTACCATCGCTCGATGTGGTCTGCCCCACTGCCTTTCCCGGTAGCAAGAACAAAGCCGTCAACAAGCTTAATAAAATTGCATTTCGTTTCATTTAAGAATACTATTAATTAGGTATTAGACATATTTGTTTTCCTGTTTGCAAAGTAAACGGGGCAGCATTAAAAAAGTAAGCCGAAACAGAATTAATATTGAATTAAAAACATATTAATCCTCCATATTTCAGCACTTTTCGATTAATAGATGATTTTTTCTGCAATCTTTGTACCTTTGTCATATGTACTAATACAATAGCTATGGACAAATTTAATATAAAAAGACAGTCACCCCAATATTTCCAGGCTCGAAAAATTATTTCTGGAAGAAGGGGTACTTACTAAATTCAAGAAGAATGAATATCTGGTACAGCAAAATGAAAAAAACAAATCAGATAGGTTTCATCATGTCCGGCATGTTCCGCTTATCACATATAGATGCAGACGCCAATGAATGGATTGTTGGTTATAGCTTCGTCAACGATTTCGTCTGTGACTATCCTTCTTTTATAAAACAGGCAACTTCTACGGTCAATATACAGGCTACTACCGAATGTGAAGTTTATCTTCTTAGCTTAAACCATGTTTGCCGAGATATACCAACGCTTATTAGGTTTCTATTGCGATAGTCCCGAACAACGTTACCAGTCATTAATGAAACGATGTCCCGATTTGCAAGAAAAACTTTCTTTAAAAGAAATAGCCCAGTTTCATAAAGTGCTTGTTATGGTATGGTTTTTATGACTGAAGATGACAAAATGCACATCAACCAATATATCATAAACAGACTCAAAGAAGAAGATATTAAAGAATATACTTGCGTTGAGCTAATAATGAATTCAATAAGGAAAGATACGATTATCTGTAATCCGGGAATACTAGGTAGTGGCATCTTAGCTACAAATTTATCTCAAGAATCCAATACCACGATTTTGGAATATAGCAATATGTTGGTCTGCATCTACAGCAACATTAAATATAAGGATTACGATGGAAAATTGTATAGAGACAGGATAAAGTAAACATATCAACATAAAAAAAGGCTATCTATCCCAGACAGCCAATCTTTTGTTAACCTTAAATCTAATACTATGAAAAACACATTGCAAAGATACGGACTTTGAGGATATCTCCAAATTTTCAGGTCCAGACAGGGGTATTTATAACATGGTTTAATAGAATAAAGGAGGTTGTTAACTATTTAGATTCATTATGTTAACAATTAACATAATTCAAATAATATGTTAAAGAAGAGATCTAATAATGCTTTTTACTTCCCAAGAATCATTGCTCTTTTTCACCTTCAGCCTCCAAATCTTTGATTTCTCTGTTTAGAAAGACGGATAAGATAGTTCTCAGAACGACTATACCACCTAAAATTGCCAGTTCATTCAAAGTTGGTTCCAGTACGGTTTTTAAGATATCTGATGCGATAAGAAATTCAAGTCCAAGTAGCAAATAAGTTCCGAAAGTAGCCCGTAGCTTCCGGATATTGGTAGTTGAGTACTTGCCCGTGAATCTTTTAAACTCATTGACCAGAAAAGAAATTATCCCAATTAATGCCCCATAAGTGACGATGAGAAGACTTGTCACACTGATTATAGTGGCTAATGCATTTAAGAACGTAGTAAGCATGTAGATTGAAGTTTATTAATATAACATCGTAAAAAGCTTTAATGTTTGAATTTTAAGGAAATCCCACTCAATTGCACAAAAAAGACAGCAATTCTGAATGATATTCCATTCGCAGAGACTCAAATTTCACCTATTTTTGCACCAACAAAGAATTAAGGTTATAGAAAGATGAATAAACACACATTTTACAGCTATCTGATTTTAGGAATGACATTCGCATTTGTTTTCTCGGCACAGGCTCAGAATAAGGTATCTGCACCGATGAAGGATGTCAACCAGGTGATTGACAATACACTGGACAGTTTGAATAAGGCCCGTACAGCAAGACCTGTAGCCGGTTCAAGCCGGAAAGGAAATAATCCCATTCTGTTTCTGGTGGGTAACTCTACCATGCGTACCGGAACCTTGGGAAATGGGAACAACGGTCAATGGGGCTGGGGATATTATGCCGGTGATTATTTCGATTCAGACCGGATTACCGTAGAAAACCATGCATTGGGAGGAACAAGTAGCCGTACGTTCTACAACCGTTTCTGGCCGGATGTTATAAAAAGGAGTCCAAGCTGGCGATTGGGTGATCATCGAACTGGGACATAATGACAATGGCCCTTATGACAGCGGGCGCGCACGCGCTTCCATACCGGGAATCGGTAAAGATAGCCTGAATGTAACCATCCTGGAAACCGGAGTGAAGGAAACTGTATACTCCTATGGAGAATATATGCGTCGCTTCGTGCAGGATGTAAAGGCGAAAGGTGCCCATCCTATCCTGTTCTCACTGACTCCCCGCAATGCTTGGGAAGATAAAGACAGTACAATTATCACACGCGTCAACCAAACTTTCGGCCTGTGGGCCAAACAAATAGCCGAAGAACAAGAAGTACCTTTTATAGACCTGAATGATATCACCGCATCCAAATTTGAGAAATTCGGCAAGGAAAAAGTGAAATATATGTTTCTACTTAGACCGCATCCACACCAGTGCCTTCGGGGCAAAAGTGAACGCAGAATCTGCAACTGAAGGTATCCGAAACTATGAAAGGTTAGAACTGGCCAACTATTTGAAACCGGTTGAGCAGGATACAATTACCGGTTCCAGCCGGAAAGAAGGATGCCCGGTGGTATTCACTATCGGTGACAGTACGGTAAAGAATAAAGATGATGATAAAGACGGTATGTGGGGATGGGGAAGTGTAATAGCTGAGATATTTAATTCAAAGAAGGTATCTGTAGAAAATTGTGCCATGGCCGGACGCAGTGCCCGCACTTTCTTAGACGAAGGACGCTGGGACAAAGTGTATGATGCACTTAAACCGGGAGATTTCGTACTCATCCAGTTCGGACATAATGACGGAGGAGATATCAATATCGGAAAAGCCCGTGGTGAATTACACGGTTCGGGAGATGAAAGTAAAGTCTTTCTGATGGAAAAGACCGGAAAATACCAGGTAGTCTATACTTTTGGCTGGTATCTCCGCAAGTTCATCAGGGATGCACAAGAAAAAGGAGCAATCCCGATTGTATTGAGTCACACGCCCCGCAATAAGTGGAAAAACGGACAAATAGAACGCAATAGCAAGAGTTACGGTAAATGGACACGTGAAGCGGCAGAAGCAACCGGAGCCTGCTTTATTGATCTGAATAAAATATCCGCAGATAAACTCCAAAAGATGGGGCCCAAGAAATCAGCTGTTTTCTATAATACAGATCATACACATACATCTTTGAAGGGTGCGCGAATGAATGCCCAAAGTATAGCCGAAGGGTTAAAAGTTACGGACTGCCCGCTGAAGAAGTATCTGAAATAAAAGCGATACGGAAACATTGCAGAAGTGTCGGAAATAAAAACTAAGAATAGAAAATAAAATAGACAAGGTTAATTAATCCAAAAGAATAGCTTCATCAAACAAATAATCACTTCTTTTGCTCCCGTCAAAAAACAAAACCGGACCATAAATGAGCAATAAGATTGATATAAAAACCTTGGAGGCTTTACGACAAGATAGTCATGAGGCCTTCGAGGAGGTTTTTATCACTTATTACGGTAAAACAAAAGCCTTTATTCAGGGCTACATCAAGTCGAGTCCGGATGCTGAAGAACTGACAGAGGATTTATTTGTAAACCTCTGGATGAACCGCCACTCTGTCGATATCTCCAGATCATTTGATTCTTACCTGCACACAATTGCCAGAAATTCTGCCATCAACTTTCTGAAGCACAAATATGTAGAGGATACTTATCTGAGTAGTGTCCAGCAGCAGGAATGTAGTTCTACTTCGGAAGAAGATCTGATAGCCAAAGAACTCGGATTACTAATAGACGACACGGTAGAAAAAATGCCGGAACAACGGAGAAAGATATACATGCTAAGTCGCAACGAGGGCCTAAGCAATGAAGAGATAGCCGTACGACTGAATACTACCAAGAGAAATGTGGAAAGTCAGTTAAGCCTCGCTCTGAAAGAGATACGGAAAACTATTTCAGGCTTCTTCTTATTACTGGCATAATGGTATGGTAATGAATCTGTGGTGAATAAATTCATAACAGAAAAGAGACAAACAACATACAATATTACCTTTTGGTCAAAAGTTCTTCCTCCTTATACCCGGTTCGCATTTCCTTCGCTCCTATACGAGGAGCAAAATAGCGAAGTTGGTACGAGGAGGGTACGAAAGAAGATACAAGCCTGGTACGAAGCAGATAGTTCTGTTCTTTTTTCTCGCTTATTCAGGTAGCCCCTATTTCTAAAAAGAAAAAATAGAAAAAAGATTCATTTACTTACTGAGTTTTTCATCCGTTGACTGTATATATAGTAAATGCAACAGAATGGAGAAAAATAATATTGTTAGAATCATCGGAACATATTTATCCGGCCGCTTCTCTCCCGAAACGGAAGAGAAGGTTCAGAAATGGATCATTAAAGATAAAGACACTGAAGAAAAAGAAAAAAGCTTCATTGGAATATTGGGATCAATTGGAGGCAAAAACAGGCCCGGACACTAAACTTGCATTAGACAGAGTAAACCAAAAGATCGGTTATAAGAAAATAGTGCCCCGACCTTTCTATCAGAAACGAATGAGCATCGCGGCAGCCCTGATTCCGCTACTGATTATTGCAGGAAGTTATCTGTACTATATTTCCACGAAGGATAAATGGGTTGAGATATCTGTTGCATACGGTGATAAAAAACACTTCCTATTGCCTGATAGCTCCGAAATATGGCTGAATGCAGGAACAGCGATCAAATACCCGGAAAAGTTCTCGAAAGCACAGCGCCTTGTGTACCTTGACGGTGAAGCCTATTTTTTTCTGTTCGGAAAGATGCAGCGAAACCGTTTATTGTAGAAACGTCCCAACTTTCAGTCAAAGTATTAGGAACCCAATTCAATGTAAAGGCATACGCTAATGATGAGCTGGTGACCACTACCTTGACAAGTGGCAAAGTTGAAGTCACCCCTCCCGTTCAAGGCTCGCAGATACTGAAACCTAATGAACAGTTGACGTACGATAAAAAAACATCCGCCGTCAACATTACCGAAGTTTCTCCAACCGATGCAGATGGCTGGATCACGGGAAAACTGATATTTACCGATGCGCCTTTCACCGAAATCCTGCAAACATTAGAGAGACGTTATAATGTAACTATCAATCATACAATGAACGTTCCCACCTCCAAACGATATACCGTCCGATTCCTGAAAAATGAAAATCTGGAAGAAGTTCTGCCTGTATTGAGTGAGATGATCGGCTTCAGTTATCAGATACAGAGAGACAAAGTAGAACTAATCAAAAAACAATAAAAAGAAACTGCCTATGAAGAAAAGGAACCGGATTGCAGCTTGAGACCCTCAACCCGGTTCTGAAATGCTAATGCTCCATCAAACCGTAAAGTAAAACAAAGTATTAACTATACAAAGATAATGCAAATTGAGTGCAGAACTTTCATGCTTGCATGAAAAAGTTATGCCGAAATGCAGCTTATCTTATAAAAACATACAACAATGAATCGAATAACCATTAATAAAGAAACAGATAAGATACTCCTTTTTTTATTTTTTGCCTTTCTCTCATTGAATGCCACAGCACAGAATGACAGAAAGCAAATCACTATACAGAATAAAAACATATCACTGAAAGAAGCTTTTACCGAGATAGAACTACAAACCGGATATAGCATAGCCTATGAATTATCGGCCGTAGATGTAAAGAGAAAAATATCCCTGTCCTTAGAATCCCAAAGCATTGACAAGGCGTTAGCGCAAATCTTGAAAGACACCCGATATTCGTACAAAATAACAGGCTACCATATCATTATCACTCCGTCCGGCAACGAACTACAGAAATCCACCAAGGAAAAAACAGAGAAACCTACCCAAACAGTCAGAGGAATTGTACTGGATTCCAAAACCAATGCACCCATAGAGTTTGCTACTGTAAGAATTATGAATGTCGGTTCTTTAGGCAGCACAACAGACAGTCTGGGGAGATTTCGGATAAACAATGTTCCTGTGGGACGATGCAATATACAAACCTCCTATGTAGGATATAATGCCAATATTTTCAATGAGATACCTGTAACCTCTTCCAAGGAAGTATATATGGAAATCACTCTGGATGAAAACATTCACTCGTTGGCGGAAGTCGTCATACAACCGGAGATAAAGAAAGATAAACCTCTGAATGCAATGGCCATTACCGGCGGACGCATGATCAGCATGGAAGAAGCAGGCAGGTTTGCCAATGGTTTTGATGATCCGGCACGTCTGAGTTCCGCATTTGCAGGTGTGGCTGGAGATGTAGGAACCAACGCTGTAGCTATCAGAGGAAATTCACCCCAGTTTACCCAATGGAGGTTGGAAGGGGTAGAAATCCCCAATCCGACTCACTTCGCCGACCTTACCGGACTGGGTGGGGGCTTTCTTTCGGCCCTGAGTACACAGGTGATCGGTAACTCCGATTTCTACAACGGTGCGTTCCCTTCCGAATACAGCAATGCGCTATCAGGTATCTTCGACATGCAAATACGAAATGGCAACAATCAGAAGTATGAACATACATTTCAGTTAGGTATTCTGGGTATTGACCTAGCATCGGAAGGCCCGATAAGCAGGAAGCATGGAAGTTCCTATATCTTCAATTACCGCTTCTCCACCACTTCCTTGGCTACAGGAAATGATATGAATCTGAAATATCAGGACTTATCATTCAAATTAAATTTTCCTACCCGGAAGGCCGGAACTTTCTCTATCTGGGGAATCGGGCTGATTGACCGTTATAAACCGGAAGCCATCGACCGTGATGAATGGGAGACACAAGGTGACCGGCAGTCCGGAAATACAGCTTTTGACAAAGCGGCAGGAGGACTTACACACAAGTATCTTATCAATGCAGATACGTATATCCGTTCTTCATTAGCCGCCACTTACTCGAAAGATCGCACGAGAGCTGATCAGATGACAGAAGATGACAAACTGGTCCATGTAGGAGATATCCGGAATTCCAAATGGGATATAGTCTTTAATTCCTATCTGAACAAGAAATTCAATTCCAACCATATCAACCGGACAGGTATCACAGTTACAGGACTCCAATATGACTTGGATTACAAAATCAGTCCTAATTTCGGTTTAGATGTACCTATGGAACAGATTTCAAAAGGGAATGGGGAAGTTGTGTGCTCTCGGCATACAGCAGTTCTGTCATCAACCTAAGTAACCATCTTACTACCAGTCTGGGCATCACCGCACAGTACTTCACCCTGAATAAGAACTGGACCATAGAACCCAGAGCAGCCCTTAAATGGAGCTTTAATCCGAAACACGCCTTGGCACTGGCATACGGTCTGCACAGTCGCAGGGAAAAGCTTGATTACTACTTTGTGGAACAGGAAGCCAACGGAAAAACCGAATCCAACAGATACCTGGATTTTTCAAAGGCTCATCACTTCGGGCTTACATACGACTGGAACATCAACTCGTACATGCACTTAAAAAGTGGAACCCTATTATCAATATCTATTCCGAATACCTGTTGAAGAGAATTCTTCCTTTTCCATCATCAACCATCAGAGTTTCTATCTGGACAGGATATTAAAGAATAGAGGCTCCGGAGTGAACTACGGTATAGACATTACATTAGAGCAATACATGAAAAATGGTTTTTACTATATGATAACGGCTTCTCTTTTTAAATCAAAATACAAAGCCGGAGATAACATCTGGCGTAATACACGGTTGGACAAAACTATCTCCTGAACATACTTGCCGGAAAAGAATGGATGGTAGGACGTAATAAACAAAATGTACTAAGTCTCAACGGGCGTATCTTTTTCCAAGGTGGTGACCGATATACCCCTGTAGATGAAGGTAAAAGTATGATAGAACATGATATTAAATTTGATGAAACCAGAGCTTACAGCAAGAAGTTTGATCCCTCCATCAACGGTGACATCTCTTTCAGTTATAGAATTAATAAAAAGAAAATATCTCATGAGTTTTCTATTAAAATGCTAAATGTAGGTATGCGCACAGGAATGCACTTTTACCAGTACAACGAAAAAACTCATAAGATAGAGAAAAAAAGACGGATCGGGATTGATACCGAATATCAGTTATAAAATTTACTTTTAGTACATAAAAGAGAACAATCATTGTTTGCACTGTTATCCCAATAAAAGCAAAGAAGATGTATTTGGAAATTTCCCGATACATCTTCTTCTTTCTATTTACTCAGAGCATCCTCAACGGAATACTCCCATCATCCGATAATAATTCTCTATCAGCTTGTTGAAAATCTTTTCACCTGCTCCGACTTCAATAAGCCACGATCCTTCATCTGCTCCGAAGCCACCATAAGCTGCCGATCGAATATCAGGCAGATACATCGGCCATCTTCCGTTGTTCCAGGTATATCCGAAGAAGAAAGGAATAACATGATTGGGTTGCATTTCCCGTTTCCAATCAATCTGGAACTTGATGAAAGGTTCACCGGGAACAGTGGCAATGGCAATACGGTTATTAATGGATATTACGGAGAAATGCACATTATACTTCAGGTTCTTGTCATGTCTGCCGATAAAATGCAGAGAGTCAGTCTTCACCTTGATATTGGGTACATCATACGGGTTCGGATATATTTCTTTGGCCAGTTTAACGGCTTCAATAGAAAGCAATTTACCCATACGGTCTATCAAATCATAATTGGACGGGCGAGGGTCATCCGGCCCGGTACGTCCGCCATCCTTAAATAAAGGTGCCTGGTTTCCTGCACCGCCTTGTACAAAGAGGCAATATACCTGATTGTTAAAAAGCTTCTTCCGTATATTTAGTGGCATAGCCCACATAGTCGGCAGAGATTTCAAAGTTATTCCAGGCCACATCCGGATGGCAGGCATAATTCATTAGAATTACTTTCGGATTACCTTTCGTGTCCTCCAGTTTAATGACACCTACAGAATTATCAACAGGCCCATGAGGAATACGCTCCGGATTCACCGCCCTGTAGTGGTCATCTCCTACCCATGATTCGCGGGCGCGACCGTCTTCACGAAGAAGCAACCGGTTGAAACTTAATTGAGGAAAACTACGATAACCGGCTGAAATACGAGCCTCGAACATAGAAGAAGAAGCCTGTTTCAAAGCTTTGGTTATCTGAGCATCGAGCCACTCTTTGGGCCCTGCCTCACCGGAATGTGTATGCTGGGGACAGAAATAGACTTCCTGCAAACCAAATTGCTTTTTTTAGTTTCTCGGCTAACGGAACATTACTGTACATAACCAAATCCAGAGAGACAAAAGCAATACGCGAAGCTCCCGCTTCAAGAATAAGAGTTCGTGCATAGAGTGAATCGTGAACCGGATAGCGGGGATTAGGCGGGGTTATATTCACTTTGCCGGTACCAGCCATTAACTTTTCTGCAGCGTTGGTATTCACTGTAGAAAAAACACCTAACAGCACTAATAGTGCTGTCAACCAAAAGCTTTGTGTTTTCATTTGAATTACATTTATCAGATTCATACTAATTACTTTTTTCATGGTATTATTACTTTTTAAATTTACTTTTACGCTATTATTCGGCAATAATACACGAGGAGTATTAATAAAGCTATTAATTCTCTATTAACTTAGAGAGGAATTATTATTTTTTGTATGAACTAACCGTTCATAACAGACGTTATATTAATAGAACTTTAAATACCAACGATCATGGAAAAGTATCTGATTCATAGTAATGAGTTGCATTTCATCAACAAGGAACGCATTCACAGGGAAGTAGAGAAAATGGTAGAGTCATTAGACATGGCAGCAGGTTCCACCAAAGGATTCGACCTGTATACCGTAGTAGAAAGTTATTTCACTGACCTCGAAAAGCGAAGGGAAATCAATCGCTTACTGCATATAGAGAAAGATGAATGTGAAGCCATAGAGGAAGAACTCGGAGTATATGAAATGTGATTTACAATAAAAACCATCACGAGTATTAACTATAATGAATAAAGGGCATAACAAATTGTTGTTATGCCCTTTATTCATTTATGGTTATCAATTCCAGACCACTATCAATCCTTTGCCTGATGTACCGTCAGTTGTGGGAAAGGGAAACCTATACCCTCCTTATTGAATACAGAGTAGATGGTCTTGTTCATATCGAAATAAACTCCCCAATAGTCCTCACTCTTCACCCAGGCACGGATAATCACATTCACGCTACTGGCATCCAGTGCATGAAGGGCTACAAAAGGAGCCGGATCACTAAGAATCCGCTTGTCTTCAGCAATGATACGACGGGTAGTTTCTTCCACCTTATCAAAATTTTCGCCATACTCCACACCGATTATCCATTCTACACGACGGGTAGCTTCACGACTGTAATTAGTCACAGTACCACTGCTCAACGCACCATTCGGGATATAAATAATCTTATTATCACCGGTAGTCAGAATCGTATGGAAAATCTGGATCTCACGAACCGTACCCGTGATGCCTTGGCTTTCAATCAAGTCACCTACTTTATAAGGACGGAGCAGCAATACAATCAGACCACCTGCAAAGTTCTGCAAGTTACCGGACAATGCCATACCGATAGCCACACCGGCGGATGCCAGCAAGGCAGCAAATGAAGTTGTTTCTACTCCTAATTTACCGATAACGGCAATAATCAATAAGATAGTCAGCAAGATGTTCACCAAACTCTTTACAAAACTCTGGATACTGGCATCCACATGCCGCTTAGCCAACAACCGGGCCACCATTTTATTAAGGAAAGATATCAGGAAACGTCCTACTATGAAAATCAGCACAGCGCTGATGATATGACCACCTGCATTTACTCCCCAGTCTATCAGTTGTTGGAGAAAGACCTGCAATTTACTAAAACCATCTTCTACAACAGTTTCGGCAGCAGGAGCTGCCGCTTGCAATAATAATAACATAATATTTGTTCGTTTGAAGTTAATAATTACACTTTACCAGCAGGATTAAAAAATACCCACCAGCCTACAAAATTAACAAATATTTCCGGTTATCGTTCACTCGATTTGCGTGTTTCAGCGAAAACACTTAATTTTGCCCCCGATTTCAACTAAGGGGTGCCCTAATATGACGGGCTGAGATCATACCCATTGACCTGATCCGGGTAGTGCCGGCGGAGGGAAAAGAAGAAAAGCTCCCTTTTTCTGTATTCATCTTTAATAGTTAAAATTGTAATGAGAAAACATGCAATGGCGGCCTGCCTGTTAATGGCAACGCTGGGTGTCTGTGCGCAGACGCATGAGAAAGACAGCTTGCGGGTGATAAGCCTGCAGGAAGTAGAAATTATCTCTACCCGTGCCACGGGAACCACACCTGTGGCGTTTACCAATGTCAGTAAAGAACAACTTAAGAAGCAGAATTTCGGGCAAGATATTCCCTATCTGTTGTCATTTACTCCATCAGTACTGACAACGAGCGATGCAGGTGCAGGTATCGGTTACACGAGTATCCGGGTACGCGGAACAGATGCTACACGCATCAACGTAACCACTAATGGTATACCCATGAACGATGCGGAAAGTCATTCTATCTTTTGGGTTAATACTCCCGATCTTGCCTCTTCGCTTCAGGACTTGCAGATTCAACGGGGCGCAGGAACTTCCACTAATGGTGCCGGAGCGTTCGGTGCCAGTATCAATATGAAAACACAAGGAATTTCGCCCACACCGTATGCGGAGTTTTCCGGCTCTTACGGCTCATTCAATACACATAAAGAAACCGTAAAAGTAGGTACGGGGCTCATTAATGGACGCTGGGGATTCGATGCACGTTTATCTAATATCCACAGTGACGGCTACCGTGACCGCGCCAGTGCTGACTTGAAGTCTTACTTTGTACAAGGCGGATATTATGGAGACAAGACCACTATTAAATTCATCACCTTCGGAGGAAAAGAAGAGACCTATCATGCTTGGGATGGCCTGGATAAGGAAACACTGGAAAACGACCGCAAATATAATCCCAATGGCGCCATAGAAGATGATAATGGAAATGTAATCGGATTTTATGATAACCAGATAGATTATTATCGCCAGACGCATTATCAATTATTATTAAATCAGATATTGTCTCCTTCGTGGAAATTGAACATAGCGCTACACTATACAGACGGTTACGGTTATTATGAGGAATATAAGAATAAGCGTACGCTGGTAGAATATGGCTTGGTACCCTTTGAAACAAACGGTACTACCATAGAGAAATCAGACCTTGTACGCCGTAAACTGGTAGACAGCCGTTTCGGTGGTGGAGTATTCTCTTTCGATTATAAAGGGGACAAATTGGATGCATCCATCGGCGGTGGCCTGAATTATTACAAAAACACCCATAACGGTAAGGTGGTATGGGTAAAGAATTATCTGGGTGAACTGAATCCTGACCATGAATATTATCGTAATATCGGACGGAAAACGGATGGCAACATCTACGCTAAGATAAATTATGAAATACTGGATGGAGTTAACTTCTATGCCGATATGCAATATCGTTATCTGCGCTATAAGATAAACGGCAATAATGACAAATGGGACTGGACTGCTGATCCGGCACATCTGCAACCGCTGAATATTGACGAAGATTTCAGCTTCTTCAACCCTAAAGCCGGCATATTCTGGAAGATAAACAACAATAATAATCTTTATGCCTCTTTCAGTGTGGCAAATAAGGAACCGACACGCAATAACTATACTGATAACTTATTTGCCGCACAGCCCAAATCAGAGCGGATGTTCGATTACGAAGTGGGATATACGTTCCGTAAAGGTTGGTTCAATGCAGGCGTCAACCTGTACTACATGGATTACAAGAATCAATTGGTACTGAACGGGCAATTGAATGAAATTGGCGAAGCCGTAGCAGAGAACGTGAAGGACAGTTATCGTATGGGTATTGAACTGATGGCAGGTGCACGCATCACAAACTGGCTGCGTTGGGATATAAACGCAACATGGAGCCGTAACCGCATCAAGAATTATACAGAATATCTAAGTGATGTGAATGAAGACTGGAAAGATATGTATAGTGAAAACTGGGGTATCTCTCAGACAACCCGATATATTGGCACTACTCCCATCTCCTTTTCACCGGACTTTATGGCAAATAGTCTCATTTCTTTGGATTATAAAGGTTTTAATGCATCTTTGCAAACGCAATATGTCAGCAAGCAATATTTAAACAATGCTCATCAAGAGGACTGTACACTGGATGCTTATTGTGTGAGCAACCTGAATCTCGGATATACTTTCAAACTGAAAGGATTGAAATCTGTAAATGTAGGAGTGACGATTTATAACCTGTTTGACGAAACATACGAAAGCAATGGTTATGCATCGGGAAGTGCCGTATACGAAGGTCATGGAAAGAATCAGATAAAGGACAAAGACAGTAAACTGCTCTATACTTCCAATTACGCAGCCTACTATCCTAATGCAGGTATCAATGCGCTGGCACATATCACATTGAGTTTTTAAAGCATGGAACAAACTCTCGAAATTATCGGAACCATCGTCGGGCTTGTCTACCTCTGGTTAGAATACCGGGCGAGTATCTATCTTTGGATAGCGGGCATCATCATGCCTGCTATCTACATTTTCGTCTATTACGATGCCGGACTGTATGCTGACTTCGGAATAAATATCTATTATCTGGGGGGCAGCCGTCTACGGTTGGATGATGTGGAAATACGGCAGTTTTGTAAGACGAAAACTGCATCTGCATATCAAAGAAGGACAGCAGGAACTTCCCATTACCCGTATGCCAATGAAATATTACCTGCCCCTCGGCATTGTATTCGCCGTTACTTTTGTCGGCATTGCCTGGATACTCATTCGTTTCACCAATAGTAATGTACCCTGGCTTGATTCTTTCACCACTGCCCTCAGTATTGTAGGCATGTGGATGCTGGCACGTAAATATGTGGAACAGTGGTGGGCATGGATTGTGGTAGACATTGTCAGTGCAGGACTCTATGTTTACAAAGACCTCAATTTCACGGCAGGACTGTATGCCCTTTATACAATAATCGCTATCTTTGGCTACTTCAAATGGAAGAGGATGATGGAAAGAGTGGTAGAGTGATAAGGTGATAAAAGAAACAATGATGAAAGAAAATAATAATAAGAATTCAGTGGAACTCTGTGTTCTCTGTGGTGAACCGGAAGCAGTAATTTTAGCCAATGGTGATTATCCAACCCATCCCAGACCTTTGCAGATACTGGCAAACGCTCCTTATATTGTTTGTTGTGATGGCGGTGCAGATGCTTATATAGATCGCGGCAACGTACCTGATGTTATTATCGGTGACGGAGATTCCCTGAGTGAAGAAAACCGCCGGAAATATAGCCATATTCTTCATTGTGTCTCCGACCAGGAAACCAACGACCAGACCAAAGCCGTAAACTTCCTTTTTATCACAAGGCAAAAGAAACATCGCTATCGTAGGAGCCACAGGTAAACGGGAAGACCATACTTTAGGAAATATCAGCCTGCTCATTGATTATATGCGTACTGGAGCTCATGTCCGCATGCTGACCGATTATGGTATTTTCATTCCCTGCCATGATACCTGTTCTTTTCCCAGCCAGCCAGGTCAACAGATTTCAATCATAAACTTTGGTGCCCACAACCTGCGAGGCGAAGGCTTGGTATACCCTCTCAGTGACTTCACCAACTGGTGGCAAGGTACACTGAACGAAAGCACGGGAACAGAATTCACCATTTATGCAGAAGGGGAATACTTGGTAGTGATAAACTATTAATTTATTTTCTTCTCTCCGCTACCTCCACAAAGTACACACTCAGACATATCATCCCGATAGCCACCCCCTGTTCCCAGGTAAAGCGGTCTTGCCCCACGATATAAGAAACGACAGTCGTCACAATCAGTATCAGATAGCCATACATGGCCACTACGGTTGTCTTCAGATATTTCAATCCGATGGGCATCAACCAATAACTAAGGTAAGTAGGGAAAATAAGAATGAATGCCAGAATCACCCACGGCATCCAGTGCCAAGTTCCATGTGCTGCGTCGGCGAACAACGGCGCGTCCCAGCCCAGGATAGTAGATATCACCAGACCGGACAGCGCCGCGCCCCCAAACACATATTTCATTACGGTCACCAAGCCGATCTCTTCCAGTAATTTCTTACTCAGAATCAGATAAATGGCAAAGAACACCGAACTGAGCAGACACAACATATTACCTGTAAAGGCATCATGTGCCAAGTCATCGCTGCCTTGAGTCAATATACACAGCAATGCACCACCGAAACCGAGAGAGATACCGATGATTTTCATCAGTGTAGCCCGCTCGTGCAGAAAGAGAACGGAGATAAGAAACACCCAGATAGGTTGCAGGGAATTGAATATGGCACTACTGACAGGCGTCGTTTTACTGATACCCAGCAAATAGCAGAACATAAAACCATACATGCCGAATGCCCCCAGGCAAAGTAACCCGATACGCTGCCGCCGTGTGATAGGTGCTTCTTTCACAAACCAGCCTGTCACCCAAAACGCCACAGCAGCAAAAGTACAACGCACCGTGACGCCCGTCAATGCACCCATCCACACGGGCAGCAGGAATTTCAGGGCATTCATATTCAATCCCGCAAATATTCGCGAGACTACCAAACTTAAATTGGCCTCCAGCTTCTTATCTTTCATTCGGATATCACAATTTTGGTTTCAAGGCAGAGAACGCAGGGAGAAGAAAATTGTTCAACGTGCATGGATATTCCAAAACTATTCGTATCTTTAGGATGTTCTATGAAAAACAAAAATGAATAGCCCTATGAAAAGTAAAGAAAAAAGACACACTGCGTAGCGAAACCCAAGATGAACCTAAGAGCAAAGAACAGGTGCTCACATTCTCTCATCAACTGCGCCGGGAGATTGAAACTGCCTGCCGCCAATTGGATAACCGCGAAGGACAAAATAACTTAACAATAAACAAGGAGGTAGCAGAATGGCTAAGCAAGTAATATGGTCACTCGTCGCCAAGAAACAGTTGAAGGAAACATTCCAGATACTAAAATTGAAGAATGGGAATAATGAGGTTAGTGAAGTGCTCTATGTACAATTACAGAACATATTACACCGCATCAGCATGAATCCGTTCATCGGACAAACAACAGAAGTAGAAAATATACGCTACATCATTCCTCACCCGGGATATACACTTTTCTATCGACATAGTCTCAAGAAGATAGAAGTTGTTGTATTATGGGACAACCGACTAAAAATGGGGAACTGAAGGTGATTCCTAAGAAAGAATAGAAATAACCTGAAAAAAAGGGAGTACACCAGTTCCGATGTACCCCCTTTCATCAATTACAAACTCATCATCACATATTCATCGCATCGGCACCCAAAGCGCCTAATACAGCCGAAGCCACCGCTATAACAATTTTCAAAATTTTATCCCAAACCGTCTTTTTCATGTCATTTTGTGTTTTAATAATCAACCAAGGGGATTTTCATCAAGTCCTCCGTCACCACCGGAATTTCCTCCTCCGTTGTCATCCGGATCTTCTCCATCACCGGCAGAGCCATTCACACCTGTCCACTTCTCAAATTCAACGCCCTGCCACAATGCACGGGTAGTGCCCAACGCCGCCGGACGTGTATATTCGGGAGTAAACATGAAGTGCAGGGATGTCACCTGATTCGGATTCACATCTTTCTCATGATCCACTCCTTTACCACGCGTCCGTGCAATCACCGTAAATGTTCCCAGACCATCCAGGCGGACAGTGCGGCTGTTCAACAGCTGCATCCGCATTACCGACATCAGGTTTCTGATCACATTGTGCACATCACCCGGTGTCGCCGAACATTTCTCAGCCACCATCTCTCCCAACTGCTGCAAACTTACAGCCCTACCTATCTTCTTCAGTGTCAGGTGCCATTGCTTAACCCCATCTTTCGTTTTCAACTGCGATTGTCTCGCATAATACAATAAAGGCATAATCTTCCTCCTTTTACATTTTAATTCAACTTCGTTTTTATTTATTCTTGTGTTGATCAACGATGCAAAGATGAGGATATATCCGCGCATAAACGAAAAAACAGCCCACCGGGAGCTGTTTTCCACCATAAGATTATAATCAACTGACTCTAAACGGGTTGATGTAGCGCAAAGAACTTCTTCATAAAACATATATAAACTATACCAAGCAAAAGAACCATACATAGTAAAAATGTATAGCCATAACTCTGACAACTAATATACCCCATTATGATAACTGCTTGCGCTACCATATAAGTCAACGCCACCACCACATGCGGCATCTTCAATTCATTCGCCATCAACTGATACATGTGTTTACGATGGGGTAAACCGATGTTCTCGTGAAGCATCAGGCGATGAATGATAGTCAGGACACTATCTACACCATAAACGGATAATAGAATTATCCAACTGAAATCTCCAGTCATCAGAATTAGCTTACCTATCAAGAAAAAGAAGAATAAAAGCGATACTAACCGAACCGACATCACCGGCAAAGCACTTAGCTTTCTTGCGGAAATTGAAAAAGCAAAACACCAGGACAGAGCAAAGAACGGTATTAATCAAAGCCGATTCAACAAACGTAGTGATCTCAGAATTGATATAAGCCAAGGCAACTAAAACAACCAAGGAATAACCGCCAGTGATTCCATTGATGCCATCCATGAAATTATAGGCGTTGATAATACCGGTACAAATAACTAATGCTACAATTATCCACCACCAGGAAAGAGAAAACAATCCCCACTGGTAAAACATCAAAGCCATAGCGGAAAAATGGAATACCAACCTCAGACCTTGAGAAGTGGAACGGATATCATCCACAAAGCTGATGAATGTTATCAAAGTCAATGCCACCATAAACCAAGGATATTCCCAATGATTCGTCAGGAAATAGACCAATGCACCGAAATAAAAGATAATCCCGCCACCACGCAAAGTAACTTTTGTATGTGAACTACGCTCATTAGGCTTATCAATGATATTGCACTTATCAGCCAGCTTAAAATAAAAAAGTTCCGCTAAAAAAATAGCAGAACCAATATAACCAGGTAATACATAGTGGTACTTTCCCTTTTAATTTTGAATTATTAATTTTTAATCTGAAAATGATCTTATCGTTTTCATAATCCCATCCGCCGCACGGACAGGCATCCTGTCAATCCCAAGTGCAGACTTTATCTTTTCATTACTCACCACATAATTCTCCGTCAACTTCCGGAGGCGTTCAGTATTCAAGGGTAGATGGAACAATGTTCCTAAACCCGCACAACCTTCCATCATCTTCCTATTCATCTTCCAGATACGAGGCTCCTTGCCCATAGCCTCACACATAAGGGCAATCAACTCATTCGTAGACAGAGCTTCATCATCACCCATATGGTAAATGCCACTTGCAATATTCTTTTCAAGCAGTCCCTCCACCACATAGCAAAGGTTATCAATCGAAGTAAACGAACGCTTATTCTCAAAATCACCCAAAGGCCAGGGAATGCCTTTCCTGACAACGTTATAAAGCAAATTCAGGTTTCCCTTATTACCCGGCCCGTGAATCATACAAGGCCTTAAGATATACACCTGCTTACCACGCTGCATAGCAACTCTCAACTCTCCATTCTCAACTCTCAACTTCTCAAGAATATAATTTTCGGCAGCAATCTTACTCTCACCATAAGGTCCAACCGGAGTAGGAATAACATCCTCCCTCAGCATATCCCCCACTACACTATCAGCAGCAGCTTTCACAGAGCTAAAGAAAATGAATTTCTTTGCTTTTGATTCTAAGAAGAAATCGAAAATCTTCCGTGTCAGTCCTGTATTAATATCAAAATAGACTTGTGTAGCAGATTGATTCTTTGTATCATGGGCTTTACCGGCCAGATGAATGATAGCATCAAACTGGGGTAATTGTTGCATCGGAAAAGCAGTAGATTCAATATCTTTCCATGCAAAAGTCTTCACCACTCCCTCTTTCTCAGGTGCAATAATATCAAGTCCATAAAGAACATGATGCTCCTTTAGAGACATAACAAGATTGGAACCCACAAAACCGTGAATTCCAGTAATAAGTATATTCATGAAAGTAGATTCTATATTATCCCGCTTTTTTACAGCAATACCCGAGCCTGTCTTTGAATAAACAGTCATAGCATATCTATTTTAAACTATTCAATTCTACGATAGGAGCTATCTCCCAATTTATTATTTCATCCGTCTGTTCCACATTATAAAACTCATAATGATCCAATAGCCGCTGAAACTTAGTAAATGCACCTTTTATACCAACATAACTTTTAAAACGTCTCATCGCAGGTAGCGTCTCTATTACAGGCTGATTAGCATCAAAGTCTCTCGGATGAAAGTAAGTCATCATATAATCACTATGCTTTCCCCAACGATTAATCAGCCAATAAGGAAACAACCGAAAGAAACCACCACCGGAAAAAACAATATGTTTACCCATTATCCGATGGATATTTATAGGGAACTCTTTGATAATCCTTCCATCACCAACATCTATACGTTTCGGAACACCTTCTCCATAACTTGGCATACCACCATAATCATGAGGAGCAGGAAACATTGAACAGTCATATTTGAATCCCATTTCTGATAAACAACGAAGTGCCCAAGTATTATTCTTGGTAATAGAAAATCCAGGAGCACGAAAAGCATTCACTTCCTCTCCCGTCACATCCTCTATCAAACATTTCGCTTTCAACGTATCCGCCTTAAATGCTTTCTCATCAAAACGGAAAGATAACTCGTGCTGGTAAGAATGACAACCGATATGGTGTCCTTGCTTTTGAATAGAACGAATCACATCTGGATGTTTTTCAGCAATCCAGCCAAGGCAAAAAAATGTTCCTTTTTGATTCCGTTTCTCCGATTCTGTGAGAATACGGTTTACTCCCTGATATATACGTACTTCATGTTTGTCCCAGTCGAAATCTCCCGAGATGAAGTCACAGTTATACCAGTCTTCGATGTCGAAGGTCAGTATATTCATTATTAAGTGCGAAGATTATCTGACATCATAATTGAGAAGCCCAAAATCCCAATTAGAAAAGTCCCAAATATCGTTATAAGAATTTTCCTGTGGTAACAGTAAATCGCAAGTCAATGGCAATAATTTAGGTTCAAACTTACGAGGTACTAAAAAAAACAAAGACTGGAAGAAGCTTAAAGGGCCAACATACAAGATCAAATCGATATCATGATGTTTTAATATATGTGATACACCTTTATATAGGGAGCGAAAGGATAAAGTTCCATTTTCGCGGGAATAAATCAAATAAGCTGTTCTGACTCCTTCCTCGTCCACTATCCGATAGCAGTTCTTGATACCCTCATTTTCTTCACAGCAATAATCGGAGCCAAATCGCTCTCTCAAGAAAAAAGTTCAGAGTCTATTATAGAATATTTATAATTCTTCTGGTGTCCTCCCAATAAACATAGCACAGAAGATATTCCAAGTATCAATGAACAATAAGCACGCGAGAAAAGATTTATAAAACCTGATTTATGAACAATATTTCCCACACGAACAGGAACAACCCAGTATCGAAGTGAACCGACATCTTTCCATTTCACCACATTCCTCCAATAAGGATACGCAGTAGCATTAGGAACAGCCATAACTGCAACTACAGACTTTACCACTAAGAGTTTTGTCAGTTTCTTATACATACGACGAAGCATCAGCGGATCGGTACGATAAGGCTCAACAATAAAAACATCCACAGCCAGACCGTTCTTAAACTCAACGGAGGAATTTCTATAATGATATGGGATGACAGAACAAGCGCCTACCGCCTCCCCTGCATCATTCAATAACAAAGCATGATAAGAACAGCCATCTAATGTAGCCAAATACTTATGCCTGAAATATTCTTTCGGATACCCTCTTTCAAAAACTTCATTAAAGCTGGTGATATAGCTGTCCCATTCCTGTTCTGTCCACTCTTTCGTCGTGCAAACCTTAATTTCCATAATCAGATAGTACCGGAATCTACATGAATATTCTGAGCTGTAATGGATTCCGCCATATCAGACAATAGGAATTTTATAGTCTCTGCCACAGAACGGATGGTAGTAGGAATTTTCAAGGAAGTGCGTTTATAAATACGGTCCTTCTGATCATCCGTCAGTGTAGCACTCATATCCGTCTCCATAAAACCAGCGACAAGCGCATTGGAACGAATACCTTTCTCGCCCCATTCCCGGGCAGTATTCTTGGAAAAAGCCTCTAAAGCACCTTTGGAGGAAGCATACATGGCAAGGCCTTTATAGCCGGTATGGACACTGATCGAAGATAAATGCACAATACTCCCCTTGGTGTTATGCAGTAGAAAATGACGGATAGCATATTTAGTTATCATCATAGGAGCAAATACATTCACATTATACATTTTCAATAGCGACTCATAATTCAAGTTGGTCACAATATCGTCATAAGCGACAGCCGCATTATTAACAAAGCCATGCAAAAGAGTGTCAAAACCAATGAACTCTTTAAAGATAACCTTACGGATATCTTCCACATTGCCCAAATCATACCCAATCCATTTCAGGCGATCGGGATAAACGGAGAGCAACATCTCCAATTCAGGGGTCATACTCCGGCTGACACCATACACACAATAATGGCTATCCGCCAGCAAAGACTTCACGACTTGGATGCCAAGCCCTCGTGAAACGCCTGTAACTAATATATTCTTTATTTCCATAAATTCCTATTTTCTTGAGATTTTACCTGTCCTTGTGGTTTGCAGATTAGCAACGAACTTCACAAAGCGCGGTATTTTAAATTCCTGCAGTTTATCCCGAAGAAACTCCCTGAGAAAAAGCTCGGTCATATCTTCAGAATTCCTCACGATCTCACAACAAACAATGTTCCCTAAAATAGCATTCTTTTTTTCGCATAGACCGATACATCCAAGACACCGGGGCAAAGCCGGATTATCTCTTCCACCTCGATAGGATTGACTTTATACCCTCCCACATTTATCAGCTCATTTTTACGTGAGATAAAATGGAAAGTAAATGGAGAGTGACCAGTAACCTCAATCAAATCACCTGTCGCATACCAGTCACCTTCGGTTTGCAGACCGGATGATTCTCCCATCAAAGATTTATGTAAAAAGAGTTCGTGTTCCTCCACCTTTATCAAATGCTCCATTTCTTCCTTGATCGTGAATTCATTTCCCTTGGAAGCGAAAAAGAGTACCAGCTTCAGTAGAAGCATAAACATTAGTTATTCTGGCATTGGGAAACATTTCCTGCAATAAAGTCAGAGCATGCTCATCAAACTTTTCACCACCGGAAGTTATTCTGGTTACCGAAGGGCAGACATCTTCTGCAGGCAATAATAAACGATAAAAAGTGGGAGTGGCAGAAATATTCGTTATACGGTTTTCTCGTACTTCATGAACGATAGTTTTCTTATCCAATCCGAATAAGCGAATCATCGGATTCAGATTCAGTAGGGCTTGAAAAAAGACTTGTAAACCCGCCATGTGAGTAGGATTATAAGCAAATCCCCAGACATCATTCTGATGTTTATCACCGTTTCGTACAAAACGGGTAATGGATTCAAATGTATGCGAGACACGCTTTGGCAAGCCTGTAGTACCTGAAGTGAACAAAGTTATTCTCCACGAAGAAGCATTCTGCCTTATGAAACCGGCCAGACTTTCTTCGGATATCCCGGATGGAATATCAATCGATACCTCTTGCCCCAATAAAGACGGAGTTCCTATCAATTTCTCAATTTCTACATCTGAAAAGTCCGAATCCAAAAGAACAATCTCTTTATCCACCAATAGGGATACTATGATGTTCCTAAACACATCATAGTATGAATGGCTTTTACAGAAAGGCTTAAAAGAATCTGTTTCTTTTATATCTTGTAATAGCCGGGAATAAGATACAGATAAACACTCTGCAGAATCCTTATAGAATAATTTATCACACATCATTGTATCTTTGCCAGAATCTCTCCAACTGTAGTTACAACCCCATCTTCAAAGATATCTACGTCATACTCGGCTTCTATTCGCACGGTTAATTCTGCAAGATCTAAAGAATCTAAACCTAAATCATCACGAAGACTTGAATTCTCACTAACCGTTTTTAGAGTTCGTTTTCCTCGGTTTTGCAATACAATATTAACAATTTCCAATAGTTTATCCATATCATTTATCTTTTAATTGTTTACGATATCTCATTAAGAATCTTGAATAAGTAAAAATGAATTTGGGCCAATAACAAACAATTCTTTTTTTAAAACATAAGGCTCCTGTACAATTCTGTATAGAGCCCTTATATTAAGCCTGTTAACCCATTTAGGGAAATAATACAAATTAGATGCTCCTTGATGAAAAAAAACCTCCACAAGTATAAATAGCACCCTTATATCCAAACTGTCTCAACTCTACAGAGGTGCTATCTTGTAGTGGTGTTCCCATTCCTATAATCACCAAATCAGGTTGTTTCTGAATAATTTCTGTAAATACTTCACTCTTACAACTACTGATATAGCCATTATGAAAACCTATAATATTCAGTTGTGGATAATCAAATCTGATATTTTCTACGAACTTATTTATGCTACTATCATCTGCCCCCAACAAATATATAGACTTCTTTTTCTCTACAGCATATCCCATTATATATGGAGCCACACTACTCATATCAAAAGAAAAACGAGAAAAAGGTTTTTGCATTAAAAAAGCTTATTCAAATACAAAGGAAGAACCGCATCCGAACCTATATAAGTAAAGTTCTCATATAATTCACTTGGAACAGCTTTATATAAGGAATAAGGGTTAAGGAAAGTAACAGATAAATTATCAACAGGTGTAAAAGCGTCTATTGACTCCGGCTGTTTCTCATAGAATAAACGATAAATAGAATTAATCATATCTTGTAACTATTAGAACAAATCGAAAACATAGGGCATTATAGATAACTCTTCATACTCCTGATAGACACGGAAAACTAACCATGATAAGAATCCTATAAATATTCCAATCTGCAAGAATGGTCTTGTCATAGGACGAAATTTATGCAAGAAAATGTTTATCAAAACTCCCCACATTACCAATCGTGCCACATAGAGATATTCATTGGCTCTCCACATATTAAAAATAAGGCTTGGAATCATCATTAGAATATCAAAAAAAGACGAATATTTTCAGATAGTTTATGACTTCAGAATTCGGTAGTTTCTTACTAAAAAAAGTATAGATAATAACAAAAGTAAATAAAGGGAACATCATGGGCCATCTTGAAAAAAAAAGATTGCTGTTCAGCGATTGTGTTAAATACCATTCATCGCTACTAGTAGAAAAAGACTAATTGTGAAGCAACTACAAACTCTTGCATCCAAGTAGCTACCCAATAACCCAATACCATATAAATGGCAAAGAAAACATATATTCTTACCCCATTTATATGAGAAATATATTTATAGAATAATCTATAAAAAATAAGAAAAGGAATATACAACAAAGACATACGATGAATAAAGAACGTTGCTATAATTAGTATTACACTCAACCAAGTTCTTTTCTTTTTAACATAACAAGTCCAATCAGAAAGAACGCAATAGCCAAACTCGAGCGTATCGTGTTAAAACTTTTTAAATACGGCCAAATAAGCAATAGAAATGGGATGTAAGAAACATCTTTCGGACAAAAAGTTCTTATAAAATAACAATATGCAAAAGCTATAAAACCGTAAACCAATAAAAAGTAGATATGATAATCATCCGTCAAATATCTCACACCAATGTTCAAATAGAGAAATAATTGTTCTTGATCCGCAAAACGTCCAGGGTATTTGAGCACAGTTTCAAATAGTTCAATATACCTCTGTGCATCTGTTCCTCCTACTTCGTATGAGACTTGGCGTACAACCGCAAACGAGGTGAAAATAAGTATAAATAGTCCATAGAATTGAAGCTCTTTTCCGGACAGACCGGTTCCGGCAACAGTTTTATTGCTATTCGCCAATTTGATACATACCCCACCTATAATACCTATCATTATATATAGGATTAAGGTAAAATTATCAAAATAAACAGAAGACATTCTCTATAAGCCTACTTTAATAGTGATTTATAAAACTCCTTCAGCCTATCTGCCTGCCCACAAATGTCGAATCCACACTGTCGGATAGATTCTATAGCTTGCACTGATTGCTCACCTCTCTCAGCCTCCGACAATACTATTTTACATATCCTATCCGCCCAAGCTGAAGCGGTAGTTTGTAATGACTGAAATTCCAATAGTCCGGTTTTGTCCGCTTCACGAGTAATTACATCCGATACTATACAGGGTAAACCGTTGGCCTGTTCCTCAATCAAAGTTAAAGGAAGTCCTTCATGAAGAGAAGGCATTACAATTATATCCATAGCACACAAATAATCATTCACATCATCTGTCGCACCTGCGAAATAGACTTTGTCCGATAATTGCATTCTGGTTATTCTATCTTTCATTTCCTCCATCTTCTCTCCTTTTCCGAGTAGTAGTAGACGGAATGAAACATCTCTTAAAAAAAGTTGCTGAAAAATATCTATTATAAATACATGGTTTTTTTCGCTTCCAAAAATTACCAACATGACCTATTATCTTACAGTCCACCCATCCCAATTTCTCTCGAATAAAAAAGACGTTTACTTTCTTCAAAATGAAATTTATCTGTATCAATGCCATTGTTCAATATTTCAAAAGTTCTATTCTTAAACAACCAATATCCCGCTTCCGAACTACAAGCCAAACGGGCATTGCAGAATGCATAAAAAGGAATTCTGCACAATTTGTCAACAATATGATATTTACAGTTTGAATTATGACTATGTGCAATTCTCACAGGAACACCTGCCTTTTTTGCCGCATACATTTCAAGTACCATAGTAGCACTGTTACCATGGGCATGAAGAATATCATATCCACGTGCCAGTTCACTCAAACATCTTATATAATGCAAAGGATGCCGTAAATTACGCTCCAAAGTATATATACGTCCACCATTTTGGAGAAACTCATCCCTATAACTCGCTTCGGGAGTATTAATAGTTACCAAATCCATATATATATCTTGCTTGTTAATGGCACGATAGTAGTTATAGATCACATTGGTAATACCATTCTTCTCCGTAGGTACAGTATTCACTAAAAGAACTTTCCAACTAAATACAGATCTCAACTATGAGATTTGTCTATTCTGTAGCTCATCTAATCCATATAATGAAATCAATTCCTTACCTACATTGTAAGCCCTATATTATTAAAAAAAACATCTATCTTACAGAACATTTTCTAACACTTTAATCACTTTTGCCGGATTCCCCGCAACAACAACATTATCTGGAATATCTTTTGTCACTACAGCACCAGCTGCAATAATCACATTATTCCCTATAGTCACAGGTTCCATAATTATAGCACCAGTTCCTATATAACAATGATTTCCAATAACACAACAGGAAGTATCAGATAACGGAGACTTTTTTCCTATCAGCACCATAGGAAGAACAGTACAATAATCACCTATTTTAATATAGGCACCTATTCTTCTAAAACCAGGATGCATAAGCAGCAACCCCTTTCCAATAGTATTAGGTGATATATTAATTTGATATTTCAAACATTTCTTTCGGTGTTTCATTAAATGATAATAATAAAAACTTTATCCCAAAGTTTCTGTTTTTTATTGATGTAATACTCAAGGTATCGCAGATTTTTTATATAAGAAAACATTGCATAATTTTCCCCTAATGTTAATCTTGATAACAAAGGATACTTCATCTCTTGAACCCCAAAATCAGCTTTTAGATATTCTATTAAATCAGCTTTAGTTATAATCATTATTATATCAGTATATTATTATCTATATAATTTCACTTTTTCAAAAAAGCCGTATTTAACTAAGAAATGACGAAATTTCGTTGAAAATGAATATCCCAACCTTCTTTTCAGCTTCTTAATAAATTGCTTATGCCATGGCAACCAACTAGCACTAAAATGATGAATAGTACGTGAATTAACCGTCATATTCATCTGAAGAAAAACATCTAACGGACAGAAATACTCTTTCGCATAAATCCAAATATCAGCAATTTGTTGTATTCCATCTTGCTTTCCTAATCCATGTTCGCAAAGTTGCTCAGTAGTATAGTGCACTACTGTTTTCAAATTTAAGTTACCATCTGAATTAAGAAAGTGAATCCGTGCATAAAGTTCCAGCATTTCTCTATAGAATCCAAGCCCCACTACAGCCCCAAGACCAAGACCTGGATTCACTGCCGGCAATCCGTCAGTAGTGTATATATCAATTTGACATCCCATGAATGAGCCACGAGCTATAATATCGTCAATCGGTTTTATAATCTCCACATCTGTATCGAAATACAATCCTCCATATTTATAAAGAATCCAGAAGCGAGCATAATCACTAACAAAAGCATACTTTTTAGCCCGATATGCTTCTTGAGTATACGGAATGATATTCACATCAAAATTATCTTCATTCCACTCTCTAATTTCATAATCCGGAAGATATTTCTGCCATGACTTTATACATTTCACAGCTAATGCAGGGAGAGGATTTCTACCAAACCAACAATAATGAACGACTTTAGGAATCATATTCTTTTTGTTATAAATTACTAATTATATATGTATCTTAAATGGACACGCAGCAATCAATTTCCCTACATCAAATTGGATAGGTTTCCAAACGTCTTTATAAACCATTAATTCATCAATCTGCATATAGTTCTCTATTCTCAAAGGAATGTATGCTTCTCTTTTACAGATGCAAAATAATCTCTAAACTTAAATCCATCACCTTCAACATTATCAGAAAACTCTACCCAAACATTAGGAACATTATATGCATCAGCAACGATCAATCCATGTAATGAACTTGAGATAATAAATTCACATTCATTGATCATATCTATTACTTCATGCCAATCTGAGTAATGACGCAAATCAATCAATTTTATATTTCCATTTTCTCTTTCTAAGAACTCTAGCACATATTTGTTCTGTAAATCCGAATAATGAGGAATAACACCAATTTTATATTTCTTCAACGGCACTACAGGACGATATATACGTGGAAGTAATAATGCCGGATCTCCATATATTTCTGGACAATCGACCCCTTTAGATAATAAATATTCACGGGTAAGAGGGCCTCTCACGGCACATACTTTCATAGGTTTTTCTTTTAAAGGAATATCTCCTCCATACATAGCCCCACTCCCCCATATTATACTATTTTTAGTAATTCTCGACCAATCAACAATAGATCCTATACACATTATATTCGTGATTCCTAAATGTAGATATCTGTGTAACAAATCAGAATAATTGACTATTGAGCCACCAACTATTTCTTTCAAAAAAGAAATAGTTCAATGCATCTCCCCAATTACCATTTATAACTTTCGTTTTATGCAATCTTATCCAAGCATTAATCACTATAACTCCACAATGCCTCACTCGATAATAATAAAACGTATTGATAACTATTTCAGAAAGACGGCGGCCACATTTCAACAACTTCAATATTTTTTTCTGCATACGAACTATTTTTTTCAATTTAGATTGAATAAAATTCATTATGTAAGTCTTTTCATTCTTTTCCAATCCTATCAAAAAAATGGCGAATATTGTTGTCAGAACAGAAAATACAGTCGTCATAATCAGACCCTTCCAAGATGAATATACCAGACTTATCCAGAATGGAAGTGGAATGGAAATTACTGTAATTACCAAAACTACAAGAAACACCTCTTTCAAATATTTTCGAACAGGAAAAGATATGCTACTTCGTAAATAAAGAACTCTAAAAATCCATGCAAGAAAGTTTATTATAACACGAATAACCAACACCATTTCCGGTCTCATTCCTAAGTTCAAAGCAATATAACCTAAAGGCAAATTTAATAATATAATACCGCTCATTAATAACTGATAATTACGAATTCGTCCCATAGCTTGAGCAGAAATCCAAAGAGGTGCAGATAATGCGTCTATCAATAGAAAACATATTATTAACTGAGAAAAAGTAACAGCATATTCCGGCACATCTTTCAGCCAAACAGATAGTAAAAATTCACTATTAAGCAATACTGGAAGAGACACCAAGAACAATAAAAAATAAGAATATCTGGAAGCTTTAAAAATTAAACGTTCAAAATAGACATAATCACCAGAAGCATATGATTTAATAATTTGTGGATTAAAAGCTATTTGGAAGTTTGACACAAAATTATATACAGCACGACTTACTTGATTAGCAATGCCCATAGCTGCATTCAAAGTTACTCCATAAAAAATATTCAACAATATATTCAACCCTTGTTGTACACCAACATTTGCAGTACTCCCCAAAAAGACTCCAACCTGAAAAACTTATTATCTTTTTTATATAAAGCATAATCCCAAAAGAATGTATACTTACTAATAACAAAATAGCGATTACAAACAATCTTATAAACACCACTAATAAATACGGCCACTATAAACATTAGAAAGGAATATAGAATCAGCCTATCACAGTTTGTCATTGTTAATAAAAAAGCTATTAACAGATTAAATCCTACTTCTAAAATACTTAGATAAGCATAAAAAGACATTCTTTCATAAGCAATTATACAAGAATTATAAGGAACACGAATTATTTGTACACATGCAATAAGAATAGAGAACTGATAGCACCAAACAGCAGCTTCCATCCTATTATTTGGAATATTCATTTCTGATAATAGAAACCATACCCCTATTGTCTCAGCCAAAAATAAAACATAATAAAGAAATGCTGATATGTGCAGTCATACTCATGCTAAATATCCGCTTTACCTCATGAAGATTCTTCTTCCCCAATTCAAAATTTAAAAAACGCTGTGTTGCAGTAGCCATAGCGTTATTGACAAATGAAAACAACACTACAATACCGGCTACAAGATTATAGATTCCAAAGTCTTCTACCCCTAATTTATCTAATACAATCCGTGATGTGTAGAGTGTTACTGCCATAATCAGCAACATACGTACATAAAGCATCAAAGTATTTTGGGCAATACGTTGATTTTTTGTAATAGTGTCTGCCAAAATTATATCAAAAATTGGTTATATATTTTATTGGTACGCATATCTATTTTCATTAAGAAATTAAATATATATCGCCATAAGTAACAGTTTTTCATAGTCTGCTTACCTTTATCTAATTAGCGCCCATTTTTTTTTACATTTATTACTACCTACTCCAATGGTTAATGGCAATAAGTTCTCATAACCTCTACGACCTTTAACAATCTCACCGAAAAATTGCTTGAAATATTCCAGTACAGGCCCCTACATTTTACAGGTAGAGATAATTGTATAATACGTAAGTACTCAATCTCTTTCCCTGCACTGAGAATCAGCATAGTAAAAACCTGAATGATAATCTCACGAAGCACATAAGCCAGATACCTCTTAATATCCAAAAAGTACATCTTGGCTGCTTCAATTATAGTGTAATAAGTCATGGGCACATCTACTCCTTCTTCACAGCTAAAATGAAGAGAATTCTTACAAGATACCGTAAATGGACGGATGGTGCGGCCGCCCCGAACAGCATCTTACACAGCAGAGATAGCCTGACGAATTCCGTCATTGATAGTAATATTCAAAGCTTATTCCACGTATTTGGCTTTTCCAGCAGCGAGCTTAGCAAAACCTTTTTAATTTCATTTTCTAATCCGGAATCCTCAGCCTGCCAGTCCTTGTCCGCTTTTCTGATAGCTACAATATATACCGTATATTAAACGAATAATAAGGGCTATCAGTAAAACCTAAGATGAATACATTATCAACTTATCAAAAGGTAGGAAAGGTAAAACTATTACCACCACTAATTTCAGAAAAGCCTCCCCTACCACCGGTCTCCGCTTGCTGAACGGCCTTCAAAGCGGCAAGTTCACAGGTCAACATTCGTAAATTTGATTAAAGTCATCGTCAGCCAGACGCCTAATCCCGGAATTTTCGCTTGTATTCATACTATCGTTTTCAATTATGTGCACGTACATGATGTACACTGACTAATCTTCCACCTCTTCCCACGGATAAGGATTATCAATCACATTCAAAAACTCGGCAATAGCTTCCTGCTGTTCTGTTGTGAGTGATGATGAATCCCAGGAAGCGATGATTGCACGGCCTTCGTCAGCCAAAGGCTCATCAAATACTTCACCATAGCAGGCGGTAAGCAGACGAAGCTTTAGCAATGAAGCAGGAAGAACCTCAAGAATATCCCAACAACGATCCAATATTTCCTGAACGTGTTTCTGTTTCTCACCGTGGTCGATAAACGAGGCACTATAGCCCATCAGTAGTGCAAGACAAACATTCGCCTGTTCTTCGGCCGTCCCCCCTTTGGCACCGGAATCATACAAGGCAGTAGTTAGGCGGTAGACTTCACCGTTACGACGGGACAAATCATCGCTATAGATGGGACTCCCGTCAACACCCAAATACATCAACTCGTGCGCTGCACGCTGAAGGGCAACTGTTTCTGCAGAAAGAGACATAGTTATTTTAATTTATGATTTCAGATTTATGATTTATCTACTGTCAACGATCAATCATTGATTATCAACAGCCAATTATTTGATTACTTCGATCAGATCTGGATGAATGGTGGTCATAGCTACAGCGATGACGCCTTGTATCTCGACAACCACACGACGGTCACGGGCCCCTTCACTTTCAGGAAAATACCCTCCTGGCCCTCAAAGTCACCACCCGTGACACGGACTTTAGTTCCTTTAGACAGGTTCAGTTCATCAGGCTGGAAATACAGGAGATGGTCGTTATAGGTACCGGCAACGGCAATGAAACGTTGCATCTCGCTATCGGGGATGATTATCTTCCGTCCGCTACGGGTATCGGTAATGTATTGCAGGTAACTGACTTGGGACTTCACACGCTTCACATCCGAAGGACAGGCATGGACAAAAAAGCAGATTGTGGACAACAGGAACCAGAACTCGGACTTTCTTTCCCTTCTTCAGACTTATCTTATATTGCATAGGGACGAAACAGCCCATTTTCTCTTTTTTTTCAAGAAGGCGCATGGCGTCAGGCTCTCTACGGTAGGTGGCACGCATGGCATACCATATTTCAGACTCTTTTTCAGTATCTTTTTCCGATTCCATTCTATGGTTTTGTTCAGAAAAGGGTATTCCTCCGGGGCTTCAAAACCCTTTCATATACCTGAGTTTCAATCATTTGCGAACACTTTATATAGAATACAGCAAGCTTTGTGTTCCTCTTGCCAATTGATTTACCATAGCCGTTCATTACCTTGTTGGTAAAAGACCATAAACGAAAGGATTACAAGCAAAAAGTGTCTTTTAATCGTTCGTTTAATGGGCACAAAAGATAAATGGTATTTTTTGAACTTGCAAGATGTTTAATAAAAATATTTTAGCGCAAAGTCTTTTATATGGCTATATTATTGATAATCAGTCTAACATTTTTGTCGTTTAATATATTTAATATCTCTTCATTTTTATGCTTTCAAATTATTTGCTTTTTCTCAAATCTTGACGTGCAAAAAACGAACGTTTTTTGGACACCCACAAAATATGCATATATACATCTGTATATAAACTATTTACACTCACGAAAAGGCCTTTATTTTTTCTTTTTTCATCTATTCCAACCACCATTAAGAAAGATAACGCTACCTTTGCCGATTTTTCTATATTTAATACAATTATACCATATTTAATTAATCCTTAAAAATTAAGACGAAGATGAAGAATCAAAAGAAGGCTGAAAGCCTTGAAAAAAAGAGTTGGAAAAGGTAGAAAATTCGGCCTTAGAGAGTATTGTAGAAGGGATCAGCAGAGGTCCCGGACGGCCCCAAAGTCCGGCAGTGGAAGGGATACTTCCCGAACGCAGAAAAAGAGGGAATGAAGTTGCTACTCATAGCTATAAAGAAGGGATGCTTCGGTAAAAAGAAGACATTACGATGAAAGGGGTGGCAGACTGGGCAGCGGGAAACGGATTTTTCCTAACAGAGGATCACACACACCTGTCAGCCAAGACCATAGAATTAAAATTGGGAGAATTGAACAGAGAATTATATCCCCGGGAAGCGGAAGAAAAGAAGCTGAAAAAGGAAAGAAAAGAAGATAAAAAAGAAGAAATAAACGGACAATAATTAAATAGTTACACCCTATTGAAACAACTTATATCTTTGCCCCGCTTTAGCAAAGATTAAGCCCCGCAAATGAGAAGATGCCGCTTTTTCAAAGAAGTGACATCTTCTCTTTTTTTATGCCCGACATAAACACCTACTAAAACAATTAAAAATTAAAGAATTAAAAATTAAAAACGCAATGAGAAAGCGAAAGAAACCCGCTTCTATTTATGAAGCGCTCAGAAAGAAATGGAGAATTAGAATCATGCTCGAAAAGAACTACACGGAAGACGCGGCACTATGGATGACGGACAGAATTGAAAGCCTCATCAGCCACATGCAGTATGGATATGCACTCGTGGCATACTACAAGCAAGACGGAACGTTCAAGTTTGTAAAAGCAACACTGTTGCCATACGAAAGACACTTCCACCGGGAATACGACATACAACGTATAGAAGCACACATCGTATACTGGGATGTAGATCTACAGGCATGGAGAAGCTTCCAGCTGGAGAATTTTCTGGAATGGAGACCGATCAATTGACAATTAAAGAATGAAATTATGGCAATGACGTATGGAGGGATTCAATATTATCCCATTTCTGTGATACTGTTCGACGAGATATACATGGGGCTGATAGAAGCCAGGTACGGAATGAAAGGTATAGCGATAGCGATGAAACTGCTATGCAAGATATACAAGGAAAACGGATATTATCTGCTTTGGGGAGAAGAACAATGCGCGCTCTTCACCAATAAGGTGGGAAAAGATGCCTGTGAGGAAGAAATGCAGGGAATCGTGGATATTCTCGTTGAAAAAGGATTCTTCGACAAGCAGAGTTACGAAAAAACAGCACGTTCTCACTTCAATAGAGATTCAGAAAGTGTGGCTGGAAGCTACTAAACGTAGGAAAAGGGGGGGATATAGCCTCCCTACCCTACATATTGGTGAAAACGGAAGAAAATAAAAACGGTAAGGGCGATAAAGGTGATAAAGATGGCAACGAGACAGAATGTATGCAAAATCAACAGAATTGCAGACAGGATGCAGCCGATTCCACCGAAAATGCAGACAATTCCGAACAAAGTAGAGTAGAGCATAGTATAGCAGAGGAAAGTAGAGAACTCCCCCTCTAACTCCCCGCCGGGGGAGGATGTCGGGTATGGAGGAAATATTCTTTCATCGAATTCCCGGGGTATGCCTACAACAAGAACACCCATAATCTGGAATGCCTGCTGCTTTCACTGGACGAACTGCATATCAAAGACCCGGACGACATAAAAGCAATATTAAAGCTGTCCGATTACGGTCGCTTGGGAAATGAGATCTGGAGAATAATACATAACACCAAGTGGAGTACAGTGAACAGCAACGGGAAATATCTGATAGGAGCACTAAACAAGGCACGAAAATAGGGATAAAAGCCCCAAAATAAAGGCCTAAAACGAGTACTGATTATCAAAGCATTACAAAAGTTAACTTCCTGTCGACAAGAAATTAAGAGTTTGTCGACAAGGAGTTAACTTCTTGTTGACAGGCTCTTTAATTCTTATTGAGTTGACATAGGGATTTCTCCTTTCCCATCACATAAATAATAATAATTTCGCGTACCAAATTCGTACACAATAAAAATTATCGCTATCTTTGCATCAAATCAATAATCGTACAGCTATGTTAGTAATAAGCAGCAGAGAATTCAGAGACAACCAGAAGAAGTATTTCGATTCGGTTGACAATGGAGAACAGGTAATTGTTCAGAGAGGAAAGGATCGTTCTTATAAGCTTGTTCCTGTAACAAGTCATGATATTTGCATGACGGAAGAGGAGTTCTACGAAAAGATAGACCGCTCTATTCAACAGGCTAAGGAAGGTAAAGTTTTGAAAGTATCAACCAATGATGGCCTTAAAAACTTGCTTGGTTTATGATTGAATATGAACTGGAGTTTACTCAAGAGGCACTGGATGATATTCAGAGGTATAAGAAAAGCGGTAATAAGCCATTGTTAAAGAAGCTTGAGAAACTCCTTCTGGAATTAAGGCAACATCCTTCTACTGGCACCGGGCAGATTGAAATACTGAAGCATTATAAAGAGGAAACTTGGTCGCGGAGAATCAATGATGAGCACCGGCTTGTTTATCGTATTAAAGAGGATGTTGTAATAGTGCTTGTATTATCTGTATATGGACATTATAAATAATACTAAAAATGGGAGAACTGAAGGTGATCTCCCAAAAGGAGTGAGATGTAGAAAAAAGTAAATAAGTGCCGTATTATGATTGAACAAATTCCATTCCATGCCATGTATACCATCTTTGTATGAACTCATCACCCAAGTCGTATTGACTGGCAACATTACGCACTGTCTCCAAATTCAAGTTATCAGGCAAACGGAGAAGTGCATTTGCCGCACAAAGGTTTTTATATTCTTCATCAAGAATAATCCTTTTACGGAGAGACAGATTATCATCTCCGATATAAGTTCTGTGACTTATCATGCGTTCTGACACCAGTCTGCCAATCATGACACCTTGCTCTGATATAAAATAGTATGAATTATCAGGTTGCCTGACATAAAGAGTATTATTATTTTTTAAGCTAAAATACTCTAATGCATTATAATTACCAGTTTCCAGATTATAATACCTGAGGTAACGTTCTCTGTATCTCTGCATAAAATGTGGAGTATACTCCAGAACAAGAGGATTTCTATTGCTCGATAATGCAATATATCCACAAGTTTCCTGACCGGTTATCGGAGCGTAAATAAGAAATGTAAAACCTTCATTGAGAGCAAGAAAGGCAATGGTCCAAGAATTGTTCCGCTTTGTCGTGACTACCATTCTTTTAATAAATCTTCCGATAAAGTGTTCTTGCCTGTAGCGCTTTCCACAACGATCCATAAATAAATCGATTTTGGTCTGCAATATTGAAAAATCTTTCATTGCTTCAGCACATAACTCTTCGGACGACATTGACGATACAAACATGTTTTTATCTTGTTTATGGTTAATGCGAACCAGAAATTGAATAAATACTTTTCTGACGGGTTATGAACTAAATGATAAATAATCTTTTAGACGCGGATGACACGGATGACGCGGATCTTTTTTTATAGCGCAGCCTTTTAAATCCGCGTTATCCGCGTCATCCGCGTCTAAAAAATAATATACCGAATGGCGCTTATCACTTATCACTACCCCCTAATCACTTTTATTCCTTTATCCCATTATAAGTCTATTTCAACTCCTTGTTCGCAATATTAATGAATATGGGTACAAAGGTATAAAAAACAATCCAACATAGTTAGCAGAGGACTTTTTTCATGTTATAATAATATTATCCTTGAGTAGTTGCTGAACTAATTGCCCATTAGAGTGTGGCATTTCAGATGGGAGAAAAAAAAGAGGAGAAGCAATGCCCCTCCTCTTATGCTAATTTAAACTTGAATCTGAGTTAAAATTACGGTTACAAATATACTATATTGAAACACCAAAGTCAAGCTTTCGGGTCTTTATTTCTTTCCGCTTAAAGAAATTCCGCTTCTTATAGCGACAATAGATAACTTTTAAAATCAGCAAATTCCTTTGTCATCAACAGACTTTGCTTTTCACCTTGCATAAAAGCTTTCAGTTTCGCAGGAATCTCTACGGTTTCGCCGATAATATCTTCCACGGTTTCGAGGAATTTTGCCGGATGCGCCGTCTCCAGGAAAACACCAGTTTCACCTGGTTTCAGTCCTTCTTTCAGAGCACGGAAACCACAGGCTCCATGTGGATCAAGCAGGTAATGACATTCCTTCCACGTTTCACGCATCGTTTCGGCAATCTGTTCATTGGTATAAGTAGTACCACTGATTTCAGCAGAAATGGCCGCATGACTGCCTCCATAAAGATCGAGCACACGCGCAAAGTTGCTCGGATCGCCCACATCCATAGCATTGGCAATAGTAGCGATGGAAGGACGTGGAGTATAAACTCCGGTTTGCAAATATTGATAGAAGATATCGTTACGGTTATTGGCAGCAATGAAACGCTTCACAGGCAATCCCATACGTTTACCAAACAATCCGGCAGTGATATTTCCAAAGTTACCGCTCGGAACACAGATAACGGCATCGTTCGCCTTGCCTATTTTCTTCAGTTGAGCATAAGCATAGAAGTAATAGAAAGCCTGCGGTAAGAAGCGTGCTACATTTATGGAATTGGCACTGGTAAGTTGCAGATGCTCATTCAGTTCCTTATCCATAAAAGCAGACTTCACCAACGCCTGGCAATCATCGAATGTACCGTCTATCTCAAGGGCTGTAATATTCTGTCCGAGAGTCGTAAATTGTTTCTCCTGTATTTCGCTGACTTTCCCTTTGGGATAAAGCACATATACATGAATACCCTCCACACCGAGGAAACCATTAGCAACCGCACTTCCCGTATCACCAGAGGTAGCAACCAACACATTGACTTGTTTCTTACCTTCTTTTCTGATGAAATATCCTAAAAGACGGGCCATGAAACGTCCACCCACATCTTTGAAAGCAAGCGTCGGGCCATGGAAAAGTTCGAGTGAATAAATATCTTCCGTCACCTTCACCAAAGGAACATCAAAATTCAACGTATCATAAACGATTTGTTTCAATGTTTCCGCCGGAACATCTTCTCCAAAGAAAGCATCGGCTACGCGATAGGCAATCTCCTGAAAAGAAAGAGTATCGATACTATCATAAAAATCTTGTGGCAAAGGTTTAATGCTATATGGCATGAAAAGTCCTTTGTCGGCAGCAAGTCCCTTCACTACGGCTTCTTCCAGGCTGGCGTCGGGAGCTTGTTTGTTGGTACTGTAATATTTCATAATCAGCTTTTCATAAATTCATTAATAAACTCATCTTCCTTCAATAATCCGTAACTGCCTTCGCAAACAGACGCTTCATCAAAGGTCTGTACACTATCCGGTTCGATACCCGGATACCAGATGAAAAAGGGATCGGTTCATTGGTATGTGTACGGAGCTCACATGGAGTAGGATGATCGGGCAATACGGCAATAGCTACCGGTTCCTCCCAATCTTTCACGGCTTCATATATAGGACCTACAGCACGGCTATCCAGATTCTCGATCGTCAGAAGTTTTAAATCCACATTCCCTTCATGTCCGGCCTCATCGCTGGCCTCGATATGCAGATAGACGAAATCATCCGTCTTCAGGGCTTCCAGTGCAGCAGCTACTTTATTTTCATAATTGGTATCATACAGGCCCGTTGCACCTTCCACTGTCAGGCGACGCAAGTCCGCATAATATCCGATGCCATTGATCAGGTCTACAGCAGAAATCACTGCCCCCCGTTTCACTTGTGGGAACTTATCAGACAAACGTTCCATTTTAGGACGATAGCCGGGACTCCAAGGCCAAATACTGTTAGCCGGGTCTTTCCCTTCCGCCATCCGCTTCTGATTCAACGGATGATTTTCCAAAAAGCTCCTGCGAACGCAGGATAAGATCATTAATCAAATCAGCGGTTTGTTGCGGAGTCAGTTCTGCACCGCCTTCGGGAACTGTTATATTCTCCGTACCCGGCATAGGTTTCACCAGTAACGGGCGGAAAGGTTTCAACGGCACATCGTGCGGTGGCGTACAATCGATACGTTTATCTCCACCTTTGATCACCAATAAATGACGATATTGCACGCCTGTATAGAAACACACCCGCTCATTGCCCAGATGTTCCTGCAAGTACTTCACCAATACATCGGCTTCTTCCGTTGTGATGTGTCCGGCAGAATGGTTTTTAATATGATCGCCTTCAATGCAAATGATGTTACAACGCATTGCCATCTCGCCCGGTTTCAAATCCACACCGATGCTGGCAGCTTCCAGAGGTCCTCGTCCTTCATAAACTTTCGGCAGGTCATAGCCCAGAACGGACATATTCGCTACCTCACTACCGGGATGGAAACCATCGGCAACAGTTTTCAACCGTCCCGTACGTCCCATGCTCGCCAGTTTATCCATATAAGGCGTCTTGGCATATTGCATCAGCGTCTTACCGCCCAATGACTCCACAGGCCAATCCGCCATTCCATCGCCTAATATGATTATATGTTTCATAGTTAGTTGAATTAAGAATGAAGAATTAAGAATGAAGAATTTCCATGCGGTGTGATAGCGCAGCCTAATTCTTCATTCTTAATTAATCATTCTTCATTAATTAAACATTTGCAATACTCATGATATCCGCAAATACACCTGCCGCCGTCACTCCGGCACCGGCACCGTATCCTTGTATCATCATCGGATATTCTTTATAACGTTCCGTAGTCAGCAGAATGATATTGTTACTACCTTCCAAACCATAGAACGGATGATTTACACCCACTTCCTGCAGGCCGACTGATGCTTTGCCATTCTCCAGTTTAGCAACAAAACGCCAGTGCTTGTTCTCAGCTTCCAGCACCTTGCGACGGGCTTCAAAGTCCGCATCCAGGCTCGGCACTTTCTTCCAGAAATCATCCAAAGAACCTTCAAAGAAATCATCGGGTACGAACAGGTTCTTTCTACATCCGACTGTTCCAGTCTGTAACCGGCTTCACGTGCCAGGATCACCAGTTTACGGATAACGTCCTTGCCACTCAGGTCGATACGCGGATCCGGTTCGGAATGACGCTCTTCTTGCGCCATCTTGATGGTACGGCTGAAAGGTATATCAGCACTGATCTTATTAAAGATATAATTCAATGTACCCGAAAGCACAGCTTCAATCTTCAATATCTTGTCACCGCTATGGATAAGGTCATTGATCGTATTGATAATCGGAAGTCCTGCACCCACATTCGTTTCAAAGAGATACTTCACACCACGCTGACGGGCAATCTGTTTCAGTTCACGGTAATTCTCATATTCCGAAGAAGCGGCAATCTTATTGGCAGCCACTACAGAAACGTTGTGTAACAACAAGTCTTTGTACAAGGAAGCAACTGCCGCACTTGCCGTACAGTCTACAAATACCGAGTTGAAGATATTCATGCCGATAATCTCGTCACGTAAAGTTTCCAGCGTGCTCGGTTTGCCCTTCTCTGCCAGTTCTGCACGGAAATCTGTCAGATCGAAGCCTTCACGGCTAAACATAGCCCGGTCGGCATCAGCGATACCCACAATATGTAGCTTCAATCCATTCTCCATCATCAGTTTCTGCTGTTGGCAGCGGATTTGTTCCACCAGGCTACCGCCTACCGTACCGATACCGCAAATAAAGAGGTTCAGTACCTGGTATTCCGACAGGAAGAATGAATCGTGGATAACGTTCAATGATTTACGCAATGATTTGGAATCCACTACAAATGAGATATTTGTTTCCGAGGCGCCCTGAGCACAAGCTATCACATTGATACCGTTACGTCCCAGCGTACCGAACAGCTTTCCGGCAATGCCCGGCGTATGTTTCATGTTCTCACCCACGATAGCTACCGTAGCCAGGTTCTTCTCTGCCTGGATAGGCGAAATCTCACCCATTTCGATCTCTTTCGCAAATTCTTCATTCAGCACTTCACATGCCAGGTCGGCATCCGCATTACGCACCCCGATAGACGTAGAGTTCTCCGAAGATGCCTGAGATACAAGGAACACACTGATTCCATTCTTTGCCAGAGCCTTAAAGATGCGGTAGTTTACACCGATCACACCTACCATACCTAACCCCTGAACAGTGATCAGACTCGTATCATTGATAGAAGAAATACCTTTAATCGCTTTTGTGCGCGGATCGGATACTTCCTGCTTGATAATCGTTCCCGTTCCTTCGGGATTGAATGTATTCTTTATTAAAATAGGAATATTCTTGTGGCAAACCGGATAAATAGTCGGCGGATATACTACCTTGGCACCGAAGTTACAAAGCTCCGTTGCCTCTACATAACTCAGTTCGTTAATGGTATAAGCGGTAGAAATCACACGCGGATCTGCAGTCATGAAACCATCCACATCCGTCCAGATTTCCAATTGGTCGGCATCCAATGCCGCTGCAATAACCGAAGCAGTATAATCGGAACCACCACGCCCAAGGTTCGTAACATCTCCCGTCACCTTATCAGTAGAGATGAACCCCGGCACCAGTGCACGCTTCGGCAAAGTGCCGAATGTTTCACGAATCAGTTCATTCGTCAACTCGGTATCCAATACATACTTGGAGTGCTTCTTTTCAGTTTTGATAAACTTGCGTGAATCAAACCATTTGGCTCCCGTCAACTCTGCAACGATAATGGATGATAAACGCTCGCCATAGCTGACAATAGTATCGGAAGTCTTTTTGCGAAAGATCCTTTATCAGATAAATACCCTGGAAAATATCTTTCAGTTCATTGAGCAGTTCACCAATCTGGCGTTGCAGTTCCACTTGCCCCTCACCTGCGGGAATCACTTCTTTAATCATTTCCACATGGCGGTAAACAATTTCACGGAACTCATTTTCGTAAGCAGCATCACCGGCAGCCGCCATTTTCGACGTGTTTATCAGCTTGTCTGTGATGCCCCCAGCGCGGAAACCACCACAATTACCGGTTCTTCTACTGCTTCTACAATTCTCTTTACGCTCAAAATACTGCTCGCGGAACCTACAGACGTCCCGCCGAATTTTATTACTTTCATATCCTTTATTACTATTGATAAGGTTGATACAATGTGTCGGGAACAGGACGTATATGCCTGTATTGACTTGAATTAAATAAGAAAAAACTGCTGAAAAATAGTGTAACACGTAGAAACACAAATACTATCCATTAACCCCTAAGGGTCATGGTCATGCACATGGATGTGACTGTATGTTGATAGTACTTGTTCATACTCTCTGTTTCTTTCATTATTGGTAAGTGTCGCAAAAGTAATAATAAAAACATTCAATCTATCACATTTTGCGGTTTTTTTGTAATAAAAATATAGAAAGGCCTCAAAAGAGACAGAAATAAGCAAAAGGACGAAGTGTCATTTTCACACATAACTACACAAAAAATCCAGTACCAGCGGCACAGTTTTATAACATTTTGATATTAAATCCAAGATATATCATTATATTTGCACTAAATTATCGTAAGAGAATGCGTATGAGTCCAAATATAACTTCCATTTTGCTAATCTATACCGGTGGAACCATCGGAATGATAGAAAACCCCGAAACGGGTGCTTTAGAGAATTTCAATCTCGAACAGCTGAAAAAGCACGTACCGGAGCTGCAAAATTTCACATTCCATATCGATACTTACCAGTTCGATCCTCCGATGGACTCTTCGGATATGGATCCGGAAGCCTGGCGTAAACTGGTGCATATCATTAGTGACCATTACGATAGATACACAGGTTTCGTAATCCTGCATGGCACGGATACGATGGCATATACCGCATCCGCCCTCAGCTTTATGTTAGAAGGATTGAGCAAGCCTGTCATCCTTACCGGATCGCAACTCCCTATCGGAGTACTCCGTACGGACGGAAAGAAAACCTTCTTACCAGTCTTGAAATAGCCAGTGCACGTGATGCAAAAAGGCAATCCACTTGTACCCGAGGTCTGCATCTTTTTTGAGAATCACTTGATGCGCGGCAATCGTACCATCAAGATGAATGCAGAGAACTTCAATGCATTCCGTTCATTCAACTATCCCGTATTGGCAGAAGCAGGTATTCATATTAAATATAATAATGTGCAAATCCGCTTTAAGGAAGTCGAACGGGAGCTGAAGCCACATTATCTATTAGATACCAATGTTGCTGTCCTAAAACTCTTTCCGGGTATTCAGGAGAATGTAGTATCGAGTATATTGGGCATTGAGGGATTGAAAGCTGTCGTGCTCGAAACTTACGGTTCGGGAAATGCTCCCCGCAAAGAGTGGTTCATACGCCGCTTGCGGAATGCTTGCGAGCAAGGGATAGTCATTGTCAACGTCACCCAGTGCAGTGCCGGAACCGTAGAGATGGAACGTTATGAAACGGGCTATCAGTTAATGCAGGCGGGAGTAGTTTGCGGATATGACAGCACGACGGAATCTGTGGTCACTAAACTGATGTTTCTATTGGGGCACGGCTATACGCCCAGCGAAGTACGAGAACACATGAGGACACCTATGGCAGGAGAAATCACTACGATTTAGAGAGAAACCGCATTTTCTCCACGGATTCATGCAGCGATATGCCGAATTACACATAAACACTACATACCAAAGAAAAAACCAATATCTGGTCAAAAGCTCTTTTCAGCCGTACCCGGTTCGCATTTCCTTCGCTTCTATAGAAGGATGAAAATAGCGAAGCAGATACGAAGAGGGTACGAAGGAGGTATAAAGGAGGTACGAAGTGGAATAAATTGTCCTGTTTTTCTGCCTCGTAAACAGCTAAATTCGTATCTTTGACAAATCATTCAGCAAGTAGATTTCCTTATGGCAAAAAGAAAAAACGGTTTATGTGTGCAGTAACTGCGGACAAGAGTCTCCGAAGTGGTAGGCAAATGTCCGTCGTGCGGAGAGTGGAACACGTATGTAGAAGAAGTGATACGAAAAGAAGTCGTAAACAAACGTCCGGTATCCGGAATTGAGACAGAAAAGCCAAAACCCATCGTTCTCAGTGAAATAGAAGCGGATGATGAACCGCGTATCGACTTGCATGATGAAGAATTGAACCGGGTACTGGGAGGCGGATTGGTTCCGGGTTCTCTAGTGTTGATTGGTGGGGAACCGGGAATTGGTAAGTCTACTTTGGTACTACAAACTGTACTTCATATCCCTGAAAAGCGCGTTCTTTATGTATCGGGTGAGGAAAGTGCCCGTCAGTTGAAATTACGCGCGGACCGTCTATCACAAAATTCCACCGATTGCCTCATCGTTTGTGAAACGTCATTGGAACAGATTTTTGTTCACATCAAGAATACCCGTCCGGAGTTGGTGATCATCGACTCTATACAGACTATTTCTACGGAAAGCATTGAATCCTCCCCGGGAAGCATCGCACAAGTGCGCGAATGTTCGGCAAGTATCCTGCGCTTTGCCAAAGAAACGCATACCCCGGTATTGCTTATCGGGCATATCAATAAGGAAGGCAGCATTGCCGGACCGAAAGTTCTGGAACATATCGTAGACACGGTGTTGCAGTTTGAGGGTGACCAGCATTATATGTATCGTATTCTGCGTAGTATCAAGAATCGTTTCGGCAGTACAGCGGAATTGGGTATTTATGAAATGCGTCAGGATGGATTACGGCAAGTCAGTAATCCGTCGGAGTTATTGTTGAGCCAGGATCATGAAGGGATGAGTGGTATAGCGATAGCTTCGGCTATAGAAGGGATACGCCCATTCCTGATTGAGACACAGGCATTGGTAAGCAGTGCGGTATATGGCAATCCGCAACGTTCGGCCACGGGATTTGACCTTCGGAGAATGAATATGCTACTGGCTGTGCTGGAAAAACGGGTAGGTTTCAAGTTGGCACAGAAAGATGTGTTCCTCAATATTGCCGGAGGATTGAAAGTGAATGATCCGGCCATCGACCTGTCTGTCATCAGTGCCATTCTATCCAGCAATATGGATACGGCTATCGAACAGGAAGTTTGTATGGCGGGGGAAATCGGTTTGTCCGGAGAGATACGACCGGTAAACCGGATTGAACAACGGATCGGTGAAGCGGAGAAACTAGGATTTAAACGGTTCGTGCTGCCGAAATACAATCTGCAAGGAATTGATACGAAGAAAATAAAGATAGAACTGATACCGGTGCGGAAGGTGGAAGAGGCGTTCAGGGTACTATTCGGATGATTCACCACAGAGTTACACAGAGTTTAAATTTGAATGTAATGGAAATAAATGAATTAACGGGGTTGATACTAAAAAAAGCCTTTGAGGTACATACAGTCTTAGGTCCCGGATTGTTAAAAAGTGCTTATGAAGAATGCCTGTGTTATGAGTTGGCTCAATGCAACATATCAGTTGAAAGACAAAAAACATTACCTATCATATATAAAGGAATAAAAGTTGATGCCGGATATAGATTGGACATAGTGGTAAATAACAGTGTTGTAATAGAATTAAAATCTGTAGAAACATTACATCCTATCCATACTTCGCAATTAATAACCTATTTAAAGTTATCTAATATCAAGGGCTACTCATCAACTTCAATGTAAAAAGTTTAAAAGACGGAATTAAAAGATATATTGTTTAACCTGTAACTCAGTGAGACTCTGTGTTACTCTGCGGTGAAAAATTATGATACAAGAATACCAACTACGCGTGCTACCCGAAGTAGCCGCCAATGAACAACAATTAAAAGAGTACCTCGTACAGGAAAAAGGATTGAGTGTGCGAAATATTAATGCGACACGTATCCTGAAGCGCAGCATCGATGCCCGGCAACGAACCATCTTCGTCAACCTGACTGTACGGGTATATCTGAACGAAATGCCCAAAGACGATGAATACCAGCCTACTATCTATAAGAATGTAGAAGACAAACCGCAAGTTATTGTCGTGGGTGCCGGTCCCGGCGGACTGTTTGCTGCGCTGAGATTAATAGAGCTGGGACTCCGCCCTATCATCGTAGAGCGTGGAAAGAATGTACGCGACCGAAAAAAAGACTTGGCTCAGATCAGCCGGGAACATACTGTGAACCCGGAATCTAATTATAGTTTCGGTGAAGGAGGTGCAGGTGCTTATTCGGATGGAAAGCTTTATACCCGTAGCAAAAAACGCGGGAATGTGGACAAAATACTGAATGTATTCTGCCAGCATGGTGCCTCTACAGCTATATTAGTGGATGCACATCCGCATATCGGAACGGATAAACTACCACGTGTGATAGAGAATATGCGGAACACCATTCTCGAATGTGGCGGAGAAGTGCACTTTGAGACACGTATGGAGGCGTTGATTATCGAAAACGATGAGATAAAAGGTATCGAAACCCATACAGGACAAACAATTCTGGGTCCGGTGATTCTGGCAACAGGACATTCGGCGCGGGATGTGTACCGTTGGTTGGCTGCCAATCAAGTGGAGGTTGAAGCTAAAGGTATTGCAGTCGGTGTACGTTTGGAGCATCCTTCAGAATTGATCGACCAAATACAGTATCATAACAAGAACGGGCGGGGTAAATATCTGCCTGCCGCCGAATATAGTTTTTGTGAATCAGGTAAACGGGCGAGGAGTATACAGTTTCTGTATGTGCCCGGGTGGGTTCGTTGTACCTGCCGCTAGCGGTCCGCAACAGATTGTAGTGAACGGAATGAGTCCCAGTAACCGTGGCTCTCGTTGGAGCAATTCGGGAATGGTCGTTGAGTTAAGGCCGGAAGATCTGGAAGACGAAGGATTGAAGATAGAAAATAGAGGAACAGCTATGCAGGATGATAGTGTTACCTATCCCCAACTCAGTATGATGTACTTTCAGGAGGCATTGGAATATAATTGCTGGCAGCAAGGCAATATGCGACAAACAGCACCTGCACAGCGGATGCAGGATTTTACACGCAAGAAGCTGAGTTATGATCTACCGGAAAGTTCGTATGCTCCGGGACTGATATCTTCTCCCCTACACTTCTGGATGCCACCGTTCATTACAGAACGACTCAGCAAAGGATTCCAACAATTCGGACGATACAGTCACGGTTTCCTGACCAATGAAGCAGTGATGATTGGCGTAGAGACACGTACCTCCGCACCCGCACGAATCATAAGAGATAGGGAAACTTTGCAGCATGTAAGAATTAGAGGTTTGTTTCCATGCGGAGAAGGAGCAGGATATGCAGGTGGTATTGTTTCTGCCGGTATTGACGGGGAACGATGCGCGGAAGCGGTAGCCGGTTATTTCAATCTATAAAATTCAAGGAGGGTATACTAACTCATTCAAATATACCCTCCTTGATAATTTATTAGAATTCTTTCTTCAACTGTTCACACCAGTCCGTTATACGTTTATCCGTCAGCTTCGACTGGTTCTCTATATCAATCACCAGTCACACCATTTACCATCCCTCAAAGCTCTTGAATGGTTAAATGAATAACCTTCGGCAGACGTAAATCCGACAAGAACAGCCCCTGCCTTTTCAAAGGCAGCAGCCAGTATTCCCAGGCCGTCAACAAAATTATCGGGATAACCGATTTGGTCACCAAGCCCGAAGAGAGCAACTTTCTTATCTTTCAGATCGAGGCTTTCTATCTCCGGTATCATCTCATCCCAATAGGTGGGCAATTCACCATCAAACCAGGTAGAAGCACCTACTATCAGTTTATCATAAGCCTGGAAATCATTCTGCCAAGCTTTCTCTATCATAATCATTTCCACTTCTTTGTGTCCGAGCTTCTCACGTATCTTCTCTGCGATATGGGAAGTCTTGGCTGCATTCATTGCATAAAATAATCCTATCTCTTTCATAATAACTTATTATTAAATTAATATTCCAACAGCTTCTTGGCTGCTTCATAAATTCTATCTGCACCCGGCAGAATGGCACGTTCCAGTATCGGATTAAAACCTACAGGAGTAAAGGTAGAACCTACACGCTGTACAGGAGCATCCAGGTAACGGAATAAGTCTGTACCAATACTGGCTGCTATCTCACCGCCGAAGCCACCAAAGACTTTATCTTCATGAACAATCAGGGCTTTACTGGTCTTCTTCACAGACTCATAAATGGTTTCTTTATCCAACGGTATCAAAGAACGGATATCGATCACTTCCACACTCCAGCCACCTTCTTTTTCCAAACGTTCGGCAACATTCAGGCAGAAATGCGTTGTATTACCATAGGTGATAATACTCAGATCACTGCCCCCACGACGAATACGCGCTTTCCCAAAAGGAACTTCAAAATCATCAGGGACGATGGTGGCTGCTTCTACGGAATTATACAATGCTTTCGGTTCAATAAACAGTGTAAAACCACGAGAACGTATACTTGTACGGAGCAGTCCGGCAGCATCATCAGCAAAGGATGGGCAAACAATCCGCGCTCCGGGCAGAGTAGCCAAAGCACCCTCCAGATTTTGCGAGTGATAGAGTCCACCACCGATATAACCACCGGAAGCCAGACGCAAAGTTACATTAGGAACGAACTGTCCGTTGCTGCGCCAATATTCATGAGTACATTCCACATATTGTTCTACGGCAGGCCAGAAATAGTCGGCAAACTCCGCACCTTCTATCACTACCCGGATTTTAGGATCAAAACGGCTCATGCCATTTGCTGTGCCGACAATATAATCTTCGGCGATAGGTGCACTGAATACACGAGCTTCGCCGAATTCCTGTTGCATACCTTTCGTCACGTTGAACACGCCCCCTTTATCCCGATTGGCAACATCCTGCCCCCAAATGAAGGTATCAGGATTATGACGGAACTCTGCTTTCAGCGTCTCATTGATGGCAGTTACAAAGAATTTCTTCTCTCCTTCTGTCTCACGATGTGTCCCATCTTTATATTTTTCCGGTTCGTAAGGTTCCGGCAATACATAGTTGAAAATGGTTTTAGGATCGGGATCGGGAGCTGTCAACGCCTTACGATTGGCAGCTGCCAGATCTTTCTTTGCTTTCTCCTCTATTTCTTTCAGTTCTTCTTCGGTGAGACGCTTGTAACGCAACAGCATCCGGCGGAACTTCAGCAACGGATCAGCCTCTTTCACATAAGCCAGTTCGTTTTCATCCCTGTACAAAGTGTCTTTGTCAGAGTTGGAATGGGAACCGATACGGACACAATTGGCATGTACGATTACCGGATTCCGGTTCAGCAATGCATACCACGGGCCTCAGTCATGGCATTCATGGAGTCGAACACATCTTTTCCATTACAATGGATAATCTTCAGATTCTTGAATCCGGAGAAGTTATCCGCCACTTTACGGGCTGCCGTCTGGTCTTTCTTCGGAACAGATATACCATATCCATTATCCTGCCATACAAAAATAACGGGCAGGCGTTCAAGGCTGGCACCATTGACAGCTTCGTAGACAAAGCCCTCGGATGAGGCAGATTCGCCGTGTGAAGTAATAACGACTCCTTTATGGTCATAATATACCATTGCACGTGCCACACCGGCTGCATGAAGATCATGCGTACCTGTAGCCGAGGATATATTCTCGATATGCCATTCGGGTTTGGCAAAGTGATTGGACATGTGGCGTCCGCCACTTCCCGGATCAGTAGCTTTGGAGATACCATTCAGTATAAGCTCTTCCGCTGTCATTCCGGCGGAAAGGGCAGTCAGCATATCACGGTAGTAAGGGAAAAGGAAGTCTTCTCCTTTGGTAAATACCTGTCCGATGGCCAACTGTATCCCGTCATGTCCGGCATACGGAGCGTGAAAGGACCAGCCAAGGGACTGCAACAGGTAAGCGGGCGCCTTTTCATCGAGCGCACGCCCCAGCGTCATCAGGTAATACCATTTCTTCAGCAGTTCCACATCTGTGGTTTTTATATTGTACTTTTTCATACTTATCAAGGTATTAAGTTATTCTTTCCAGTTTTCCAGATAATCTTTAATAAAATAGAGGAAGTTGCCACCTAATGAACCATCCACGACTCTATGGTCATAAGACGGGACAGATACATCTTATGACGGATAGCAATCGTATCACCTTCCGGTGTCTCTATTACAGCAGGCTTCTTCTCGATGTATCCTACTCCCAGGATAGCCACCTGAGGCTGATTGATGATAGGTGTACCGAACAAAGACTTGAATGTACCGAAGTTCGTAATCGTAAAAGTGCCACCGGAAATATCATCGGGCATCAGCTTATTATCACGAGCCTTGAGTGCCAGTGAATCAATGGCTACGGCAAGTCCGTTCAGGTTCAGACGATCGGCATCACGAACCACAGGAACTATCAGATTGCCATCATTCAAAGAAACGGCAATACCGACATTGATATGTTTCTTGAACAGGATATTATATCCCTCTACCGATACATTCACTTGCGGGTAAGCAGCCAGCGCCTTCGCCACAGCTTCTGTGATGGCGGCATATACGTAAGTTTCACTCCCTCACGACGTAAGAAAGCGTCTTTATTCTTATCACGCCACTTCACAAGTTTCGTTACATCTACTTCCACAATATTGGTTACGTGCGGGGAAGTATGTTTAGACATTACCATGTGGTCGGCTATCACCTTACGTACACGATCCATCTCTTTTACTTCAACACCTTCTGCTGAGAATGTGCCGGAAGCAGGTGTAGTACGTTGTACTTCAGGAGTTGCAGCAGGTTTAGCAGACGACTGGGCAGGTGCTGTAGCTACCGGTTGCGGTGCAACGCTTGCAACAGGTTGCGTACTTGGCTTAACAGCAGGTTGCGCCGTGGTGGTACTACCACTTTGTTTCCGGACAATGTAACTCTTGATGTCCTTCTTGCTCACCCGGCCCTGATATCCGGTACCCGAAATAGTATCCAGTTCTTTAGGCTGAATGCCGGCCTCACGAGCCAACTGAAGAACTACAGGCGAGTACCAACGCTCTTCTTCCGTTTTTACAGTCTTGACTTGAGGAGTTTCCTCAGAGGCAGTCTTAGAAACAACCGCAACACCCTCATCCCCGGAGTTCTCACCTCCGATATCGACAATAGCCACCACCGTACCCACAGCCACGGTGTCTCCTTCCTTAAATAAAATTTCCACGACTTTACCTTCTACCGGAGACGGTATTTCGGCACTGACTTTAGCGGTATTTACTTCAAATAACACATCATCTTCCTTGATGACGTCTCCTACTTGTACCGACCATGAGATGATGGTACCTTCGGTTATACTTTCACCCAATTTGGGCATCTTTATTTCAAATCTTGACATATAGTTAAGTTTTAGGTTCTCGGTTTATTATATATACAACAAACAACTGAGTAGTAAGTTTTTAACTTAAGTAAAAGTTAATGCGGATTTATGATATATCCACTCTTTACAGGCATACTTTTCCGCTTTCAACCGTTCGATGGTTTCCATATCTCCGGCAGAGAAGCGGTAAATCCGGTTATCGTCATCATCCACAAAGGAGTGAAAGAGCAAATGCATGAAACGTTTGATGTCCATAGGCTCAGACAAAAACTCTTTTATATTAGCAACTTCACTCCGTACGGAAGGTACTGCACGCATAGTACGAGAGCCCGGTAAACGGCTTTCCACATCCGGATCGCCATTCAATGCCGCGTTCAACGTATCCAGATCAGTGGAAAACAACAAAGTACAATGATACATCACACGATCTTTGTGTATGCACTGCGCACTACCTGATATTTTCCGTTCATCCACATAAATGCCCAGACGCTGGTCAGCATAAGCTGAGATGCCTACCTTTTCAAGGAAATCGACGACCTGTTGCAGGTAATATACGAAGTCCGGCTGCTTTACGGTTTCAATAAAACTCAGGTTAATGTTTCCCCGGTCATGATATACAGCCCCTCCACCGGAGAAACGGCGTGCCAGGGCTATTCCCTTTTCATCCAGAAACCTCTCGTCCGCTTCCGCCGCCACACTCTGATGTTTCCCAATCACTACGGATGGTTCCGACTGCCAAAGCATAAAGAAGTTACCTCGCTTCTGCTTCAACAAATACTCTTCTGCTGCCAAGTTAAAATAGATATCCGTACAGCGATTATCAATACAGAACATTACGCAAACAAAGTTTCATGGAAGATTTCACCGACCGTCGGATGCGGAAAAACAGTCTTTTGAAACTCTTCCACCGTATATCCGTGCTGCACGGCAAGTCCGGCAAGAACAATCAATTCGGAAACTGGGTTTCCCAGCATATGACAACCTATCACCCGATCATCATCGTCCAATATCAACTTACAAAGCCCGTTCACCAATTCATTCTCGGCTACAAAACGACCGGAATAGGCCATCGGTAGCTTCTGTACATGATAACTGATACCGGATGTTTTCAGTTCTTCCTCAGTCTTACCTACTCCCGCTACTTCGGGATTGGTATACACCACACCGGGTACACAATCGTAATTCATACGGTCTTCTACTCCCAGGATATGATTGACAGCAACTTCACTTTCACGAATGGCAGTATGTGCCAGCATAGAGTGTCCGGTAATATCACCACAGGCATAAACACGAGGATGGGAAGTCTGCATATGCTCATCCACCTTCACACCGTTGCGCAGCAGTTCAATGTTCAGTTTATCCAAACCGACCTGGGACAAATTAGCTTTCCTCCCCACACTGACGAGTACCTTTTCGGTTTCGATAAGTGCAGTCTTACCTTCTTTTTCAATAGTGACACCCGCTTTGCCGACTTCAATTACTTTGGCATTCAAATGGAAATTAACCCCACGCTTCTGATATTCTGAACGTAGCATGCCACTGGTTTCCTTATCCATGGCGCCCAATACTTCGGGCAGCATTTCAACAACATGCACCTGCACACCCATGCTATTGAAAAAAGAGGCGAATTCCATCCCGATAACACCACCGCCGATAATGACAAGTGAACAGGGCAAAGTTGTGATCTCCAATGCTTCCTTTGATGTCCAATAATCAATTTCAGATAACCCTTTAATGGGAGGGATCAATGTATCGGAACCTGTACATACCAACAGATAGGTTACTTCATATACTTCGCCGGCAGCCGAAAGTTGGAAACGTCCGTCCGCCTCACCCATAATAACGGCTTCCTGCGGCACAATAACAGCACCGTACGAACTGACCGTCATCTTCACACCACCAGTCAGCTTTTTCACAATCTTATCTTTACGGTCGATAATCTTTTTCATATCGAATGACGAACCGTCGGGCACAGAGATGCCATACTTGGACGCGCCTTTCATATTGTCCCACAACTTGGCGGAATAGAGTAGAGTTTTGGTAGGGATACACCCCTCATTGAGACAAACACCGCCAATAGCTTTCTTTTCAAATAAAACAGTTTGCAGCCCGTTTGCAGCCGCTCTTTCAGCTGCCGTATATCCGGCAGGACCACCACCGATGATAGCTATATCATATTTCATAAATCAGTAGTATTAAGTAAATTATATACTTAACAACAAAAGAGAAGAGCGCAAAGTTCTATAGCAACCTATTAAGGAAAGTTACTGTTTTTCAATCACAATAGCCTACATCCTAAAATTTATCTGTACTTTTGCAGAAATTTAAGAAATACTATGGTAGCTCCCGAAATAGCAATTGCTGACTCCAACACCTTATCATGTATGGGATTGCAAAGCCTTCTGGAAGAAATTATCCCGATGGCCGTCATCCGTGTATTCAGTTCGTTCGAGGAACTGATGGACGATACCCCCGATATGTACGCGCATTATTTTGTTTCAGCACAGATATATTTTGAGCATACCGCTTTTTTCCTACCGCGCAAGCCCAAGACCATTGTATTGGCAAACGGTGACAATCAGCCTCAACTGGCAGGAATACCGACCTTGAATATTTACCAGGACGAGAAAACACTGATCAGAAACATCCTGCAACTGCATCAGTTCGGACACAAAGGCGGACATCCTCATAGCTCCCCCACGGACATCCCCACGGCGCAACAGCGCATCCGTGCGGTAATCCTCATGCCGACAGCGAACATGATCTCTCTCCCCGCGAAATAGAAGTACTGGTACTGATAACCAAAGGACTTATCAATAAAGAAATAGCCGATAAACTGAATATCAGCCTGACTACGGTCATCTCCCACCGAAAGAATATCACGGAGAAGCTGGGCATTAAATCAGTGGCCGGACTGACGATTTATGCTGTAATGCACGGATACGTCGAAGCAGACCGTATATAGACAGGCATCAGCCATGCTCTTATCAGGACTTGGCATACCATCATTGGCATTGATGGTAGCCATCATCCGGGATGATGGTAGGCATCATTGGCATTGATGGTAGTCATCATCCGGGATGATGGTAGGCATCATTGGCATTGATGACAGGCATCATCCGGGATGATGGTAAGCTCTGTCCATACTAATTCTATGCTCACTCACGGACATTGGCTATTAATGTTTAGCATCGAACAGTTTTAAGTAACGCTTAAAAAATAAGTTGGTACAAAAATGATAATTTATCGCGCTTTGCGCGATAAGTAACGAGCTACAAGCTACAAGTGACAAGTACCTTTCGGCGTGATAGCCGGGCGAATTATTATTCACCCACGAGTACAGCGCAGCAACTCGTAACTGGTAGCTCGTAGCTCGTAACTTAATTTAGCGGCTTCGCCGCTAAATTATCATTTATGTACCAGGTTATTTTTTTTTTATGATTACTAAATGGAAGGGGAATGAGCCAAATCTAATAAATGAGGATTGCGGGCACAAGAAAAATGCCCTTACTTTGCAAACGAAATAATATAAGCAAAAAAAATGGAGAAGAGTAAATTGTTAGCCTTTGCCCTGACACTCCTGTCGATAGGAAACGTATGTGCAGAGGAAGTGGATACCCTGAAAATCGTGGACGTTGAAGAAATCCTTGTCATTGCAGCCCCCAAAGAGAACCGTAAGTTGCGCGAACTGCCGAACGCCGTCACCTTGCTTTCGCAACAAGACATGCAGGCTGCACAAGTGAATTCCATCAAGAACCTGAGCGCACTTGTTCCCAATATCTTTATTCCCGATTACGGTTCACGTCTGACGTCCGCTGTTTATATCCGCGGCATCGGTTCGCGCATCAACACTCCGTCCGTGGGGTTGTATGTTGACAATATACCTTATATAGATAAGTCTGCATTCGACTTTAATTACTCCGACGTAGAGCGCATTGATGTGCTGCGCGGCCCACAAGGTACGCTGTATGGCCGTAATGCGATGGGCGGACTCATTAAAATACATACTAAATCCCCTTTCTCTTATCAAGGAACAGACTTCCGCATGGGAGCCGGTACACGGAACGCTTACAATACTTCCGTCACCCACTACCACCGGATATCCGAACGCTTCGCTTTCTCCGCCGGAGGGTTCTATGATTATCAGGGCGGATTCTTTCGCAACGCAACAAGAAACAATGAGAAAGTAGATAAAGGACAATCTGCCGGAGGTCGTTTCCGTGGTATTTATCTGCCTTCCGAGAACTGGAAAGTGGATTTAAACGTCAGCTATGAATACAGCGACCAGGGAGGATATCCTTATTTCTATATGGGTAGTCTGGACCCGGCCGCACAGAAAGAGAATCTGAAACCTTACATCGGCAAAATCTCCAACGATGAAGCAGGCAGCTATTACCGCAACTTGATGAATGCCGGACTGAATCTGGAATATCAGGCACAGCACTTCACACTGAGTGCCGTCACCGGTTACCAGTTTCTGAAAGACCGCATGTTCATAGACCAGGATTTTACTCCCGAAAACATCTTCAACATAGAACAAAAGCAGAAGATGAACACCATCTCCGAAGAAATTGTCCTCAAATCAAAACCTAACCGTCGGTGGGAATGGACAACAGGAGCTTTCGGATTCTATCAATGGTTGCATACCGACGGTCCGGTGATATTCCATAAAGAAGGCATCAACCAAGTGATTGAAGGAAATGCCAACAACGTATTCGAAGGACTTGCCGCTTTAGGAGCGCCCGACATGCGCATGAGCATCAACAACGAGAGCATGAGAGTGAGTGGCAGCTTTGAAACACCGACACTAAGCGGAGCCATCTTCCATCAATCCACCTTCAACGATTTACTTATAAAAGGCTTGTCCGCTACCGTCGGATTGCGTCTGGATTATGAAAAGATAAGGATGGACTATAATTCCGCATCAACCCCTACCGACTTTGATTTCAAGGTAAGTGTATCAAGGCCGGGCATGCCCTTCCCCATCGTAATAGAGAATGCAGCGCCGCTACAAGGGAATGCCGCCTATTTAGGCAAGGAATCTACGGACTACGTCCAGTTATTACCCAAATTCGCCTTGCAATATGAGTGGAAGAAAGGTAACAATGTATATGCTACCGCTACACGCGGCTATCGTTCGGGAGGCTATAACATACAGATGTTTTCCGACTTGATTACCGGTGTGTTGAGTAACTCGATGATAGACGCCATTGTAAAGGACGAAAACCTCAAGATGATGGAGCAAATGATTGACGTTGAAAGCATCAAGCAGCATGTGCCGGACGTGCGTGACGCCACTCAATACAAACCCGAATATACTTGGAATTACGAAATAGGCAGTCACCTCACCCTACTGGAAGGACGCTTACTTGCCGATTTATCCGCTTTCTACATGGACACCCGCGACCAGCAGATAGCCAAATTTGCCGAAAGTGGCTTGGGGCGCATCACCGTTAATGCCGGAAAGAGTCGCAGCTACGGAGCAGAAGCAAGCCTGCGGGCAGCAGTAACCGATGCTCTTACCTTGAACGCTTGCTATGGCTATACCTATGCAACCTTCAAAGACTATGCAACAAGCGATGAAAACAATTACAAGGGCAATTATGTCCCCTTCGTTCCCAAGCACACATTGAGCTTGGGTGGGCAATACATCTTCCGCATCAACCCGGGCCATTGGCTGGACCGTATTCAGGTGAATGCCAACTACACCGGTGCCGGACGCATCTACTGGACAGAGCAGAACGACGCCAGCCAGTCTTTCTACGGCACACTGAACGGACGCCTCAGTTTCCAGAAAGGAAACGGACAGGTTGACTTCTGGGTTCGCAATGCACTCGATAAGGATTATGCCGCTTTCTACTTCGAAAGCATGGGCAATGGGTTCATGCAAAAAGGCCGCCCCATACAGGCGGGAATTGAATTGCGTTGCAGATTCTAAAAACAACTTTATTCCTATAAAGAATCACGGGCGTTTCCTTTTGTGGAAACGCCCGTTTTCATTAGAATAACTGTATCACACTAATTATAGTCCTATTAAGCCTTACTCATTAATCGCACCGCAACTCGGACAACGCCCTTTTTCTTTGAGCTTCTGTCCGCAATTACCGCAACGATAGCGATAAACAACAAGTGTGGTATGCATCTTTTTCAGGAAAATCCAGATAAAGGCAACAAGGAAGACGTAACCGATATATATCTGCGTGGTCAATATAAAGAAGAAATAGCAGAAGATGCAGCAAGATGCCAGACCCAGCAAATAGAACATAGCTGCAGCAGGCGAAAGCTGGCGGAACAGATCATCGAGCACTGCCAGCAGCACAATGATGAACAGCCAGATGCTCAACAAGAAGACCGAGAGAACAAACGGCACTTTAAAAGGAGAAAGCGTGGGATTAAAGTAGAAGTGTTCCCACGTTTCGGGCACAAAGACTTGTATAGACTCGTACAATGTAGCGCTGAATGCCATCAGCAGGCAGAGCAACAAAGGGTACACGCTGTCAATGTCATTGAAATAAACCATCTTCAACTGTTTCTTGCGGAACAGGCGAAGCACCCAGGCCCCCACAAACAAAGCGAAAATGATAACGAAATACGAAGCATGCGTATCACTGAACAGGTAAATGAATTGGGAGATGCTATCTGTCGGCACAAAAGCCTGCATCATCTCCCGCTCACCAATCCAGCCTTCCTTTCATCTGACAATTCTTACAATCAAACTCCAAGCGGAAACGTCTGTTATCCGAGCCGCTCTGTGGTGATAACAAATAATAAGGTTCCCTATAAACTCCAAGGAGAACGCACTTTAAACAATGCCAAGAGGGACACCATCCCATACTATAACGCAAACAATGCTTGAGTAGCGGAAGCTGTTGTCTTAGAAGAAGTTCCCGGCAAAGGGAAAGCATGAGTTGTAGGTTTCAGACTGCCACTTCCTGCCGATAATTAATACGGCGAACAGTAACCAGCTTGTCTACGGCTTGACGGCGCCAATCGGCTACTACGGAAGCGGGAAGAAACCAGTTATCTGAAAAGCGGATTTCTATGGCGGAATTTGTTTCAGGCGAACGATTATCCGCTAATATTCCGGCTTCAAAAGGAGTATTTCCCAATTTACTGAGTTGGGTACGCAGATTATCTGCCTGCGGGGTACGGGCAGGTTCTTTCTGATAAGGGAAAGAAAGTGTAACGCTATTATCATCCTCATCCGTGACAGTCAGAGCAAAGCCGAAGGCAGTATCTGCCAAAAGCAAGGATACGGAAATCTTTCGTTCGGAAGACTTACGTACCAGCAACTTCTCAAACTCCTGGTCATAGTTACGGTAAAGTACAGTACGCGGACGGATACGAGGCATCTCACCTGCCGGATAGAGTTTATTTCCATCTACACGGTTGATACGGAAGCCTTGCAGGCGTCCTTGCTCATCGATATAACAAACACCGTCACCGTTGTTGAATGATTTCAATCCGGCTACTGTGAGGTAGTTTCCACGTTGTTCCTTCATGGTTCCCATCTCTTCACCGAGGGATTTCGGAGTATCGAAAGAGAAAAATTTCTTCACTGCGTCCGTGCAGGAAGTAATGCGTAAATCCACGACTAAAACTTTTATCTAACTGGGGACGGAATGTATAATTGCAAGTACCGGAAGAGGCTCGGGCGTATTCTTTACGGCGTGTAAAGATAGCATCCAGCTTTTGGCGGTAAGCAGCCGTAACATTCTTTACGTAAGAAACGTCTTTCAGACGGCCTTCTATCTTGAGCGAAGTAGCACCTGCATCAAGTAACTCTTCCAGAATATCACTCTGATTCAAATCTTTGAGAGATAGCAAATGCTTATCACGTACAATTACTTTTCCGTCGGCATCCACCAGACTGAAAGGCAAACGACAGAATTGCGCACACTTGCCCCGGTTGGCACTACGTCCGAAACAAGCCTGGCTGACATAACATTGCCCGCTATAACTAACGCAAAGTGCCCCATGTACAAATACTTCCAACGGCACTTCCGGACAAGCTTTATGAATATGGCTGATTTCCTGAAGGGAAAGCTCACGTGCCAATACTACTTGCCGGAAACCGGCTTCTGCAAGGAAACGTACTTTCTCCGGTGTGCGGTTATCCATTTGGGTACTGGCATGCAAGGGAATAGGTGGCAGGTTTAAGCGAGTGATTCCCATGTCTTGCACAATGAGGGCATCTACTCCCGCACGATACAAGTCCCAAATCATTTTCTCCATCTCGGCCAGTTCTTCTTCTTTTAAGATGGTATTGACAGTCACATAAATCCGGGCATTATACAGATGGGCATGCTCTACCAAAGCAGCTATGTCCTCCAATGAATTGACTGCCGCCGCGCGGGCACCAAACTTCGGCGCACCGATATACACTGCATCGCACCGTGGTTAATAGCTTCAATGCCACATTCCATGTTTTTGGCAGGGGCCAGTAACTCTATCTTCCGTTGCTTTATCATATCGTTTTAGTTACATGCTACAAGCTACGAGTGCTACACTATATACCGCAAGGTCTTGTCACTCGTAGCTTGCAGCTACTTTATATCATTAATATTGTACGGAGTTTCCTGATAAACGAAATAGTTCAACCAATTAGAGAACAGCAGATTGGCATGGGCACGCCAACGTACCATCACACCTTTGTCCGGATCATTATCCACATAATAATTGCGAGGTATTTCAATAGGTAGACCTTTATCCACATCCCTGCGATATTCCGTATCCAGCGTCAGTGGAGAGTATTCCGAATGTCCGGTAACAAAGAACTCACGTCCACCACGTGCTACTACCAGGTGTACGCCTGCATCTTCCGATTCCGAAAGTAAAGTAAGCTCCGGCACTTTCAAGATATCTTCTTTCCGTACTTCCGTATGGCGGCTATGGGGTACATAGAACATATCATCGAAACCACGGAAAATAGCGTGCAGCGGATCTAAAGGACGATGCTCGAATATGCCGAACATCTTCTTGTCCAACGCGTACTTGGGCACTCCATAATGATGATAGAGTCCGGCCTGTGCAGCCCAGCATATATAAAGGGTAGATGTGACATGCGTACGCGCCCAATCGAATATTTCCATTATTTCATCCCAGTAAGTCACCTCTTCGAAATCCAATTGTTCTACAGGGGCACCGGTGATAATCATACCGTCGTACTTCTCGCCACGCATCTTTTCAAAGTCAGTATAGAATGTCTGCATGTGTTCTACAGGCGTATTCTTTGATGTATGACTCTTGATTTTCATGAACGAGATTTCCACTTGAAGCGGTGTATTGGAGAGCAAACGCACAAGATCTGTCTCCGTGGTAATCTTCAAAGGCATCAAGTTCAGGATAACGATGCGCAACGGACGAATGTCCTGTTGCGTGGCGCGGAGTTGTCAATAACAAATATGTTCTCTTCTTTCAGCAACTCTATCGCCGGCAGCTTATCAGGTAAATTTAATGGCATAAGTTATCAGATTATCTTTAATTTAGAGTACAAAGGTACTGATAATTTTGAAATCTCCCGCGAAAGAATGAAAATGTAGGGGCATTTCAAGTTATTTATCCTGTTCATACAAAGCATAATAAGTAAATAATTGGTATAAAGTTATTCTTTTCTTTCTGTTTTTTAAAAGTTTATTTTACCTTTGACGTTCATTGAGTTAATAAACGTTGAAAAACATAAAGATGGAACAGAACCAGAATTCAAGCGCGAATTCAACTAATTAGCATTCCAAAGCAACAGTCTTTTCTATACCAATTATGGTCCCGACCACCCCAGATACTCCAATGTTTTGATTAACAACTATTAATTGGGAATTCGATTATCGTATTCCACAAAACAACAACATTATATGAACAAAACAACTATCAAGAAAAACAGACTGATCCTATTATCACTCTGCCTCATCCACTTATTTGCCGCTTGCGTCAATAAAATTGACTCATAAACACCTTCTGGAACAGTACCAATCACATTTACCACAAAAGTCAGTAAAACCAATACGCGAGTAACCAATACGGCCTTTGAAAAAGGAGATAAAGTGGGATTGTACGCAATGCTGTCTTCTACTTCCATTGCAAAAGAACGATACATTAACAATTTGCTGTTAGAATGCGGAGAAGACGCTAAACTTATCCCCGAAAAAACTGTTTTCTACCCAGTGGGAGATGCAATGCTAGACTTCATCAGCTATTCTCCATATCAGTCGGCAGAGATAGCGGCCAACTCTTCCATCATCCCAGTTTCCGTACAGTCCGATCAAAGCAATGCCAAAAAGCGATCTCTATCTGACTTTCTAATTGCCACACAAGCAAAGATAGCAAGCAGCGAAAAGGCCGTTGAACTGAAGTTCCATCATAAATTGGTGAAATTCAACATCACACTCACACCGAAAGGAGATGAAAACGTTGAAGCTTTATTAAAAAGCCAATCCACGCATCATTGCCACAGGATTCTACAATAAAGCCGACTACGATCTAAGCACAGAAGAATTTACAATTCATAAAGAAGAAGACGCGGATATCATTCCTTACGGAACATGGAGTATAAAAGAGGGGAAATTAATAGGAAAAGAGATTATTATTATCCCGCAAGAAATTAATCCCGATACGCAATCATTCGTTATGGATTGGAATGGACAACTATACACATGCCCAATGCCGGAATTAACAATGACCGGAAGCACACAATGCAACCTGGACATCGCTGCCATGCAGACCACCAGTCATGTGCTGACAGGGATAGCCAGCAGTATAGAAGACTGGACAATCGTAGAAGGTAAGGAAACAGACAATAGCGGCAAGACGACAGCCATACACATTGCCGCCCTGTCTTTCACCCAATCAAATGTTTATAGAGTATACAACAGCGGAAAACCGATCGTGGAAATCTGCAAAGAGTATCTTAAATCAGATGATATCGATTCACAAGCAATCACGATTTATCCTATCGGCGTAGATGAACAAAGTGATTTGAACAACGGGACAGTACTCCAACTGTTGGATGATGACAGAGATATCAATGGAGGACAAATAAGTTGGAACACAGAGAATAATTCTTTCACGTACACTCAAGGAACCTCAGGAACAATCGATAAATTCTATTTGGATGAAACAGGAAAAGTAACACTGGCAAAGCCCGACAAATCATCGGATGTTAATGTAATCCGGTACACGATTCGAGATATCAGAAACGGAGCACTGAAAGAACACCCAATAATAAAGATAGGGACACAATATTGGATGCGGAAAGATCTGTGCGAAACTACATATAGAACTGGGACTCCCCTTACAAAACGAGTTGAATTGGGCACCGGAGCAGGCTACTTCAAACCAGACAAATTTGAAATATACTTCTACAACGGAGAAGCTATACTGGCCGGTGACTTAGCACCGGAAGGATGGAAAATACCCAACAGCAAAGACTGGGAAGGCTTGAAGAATTATACAAGTAATGAAGCGTCACTGATTAAGGCAGGAGAATGGCAAGGATTAAAAGAAGATGACCATGTATATCCTGCTTCCAACCTGACCGATTTCGGTGCATATCCGATAGGCATGTGGTACGAACAAGCACATGCACAAGTCTATAAAATGACCGGATATTGGACTCTTGAAGATAACGGCAAGACCATACCCGAGCAAACCATATTCCTTACTGGAAGTGATGAACATTTTATTTCAAATGGAACTTTAGTAACCAATAAAACATTCTATAAAGCCCTTTCCATTCGTTGTATAAAAGAATAGCCGGATAAATAAAAGCATATCTCATTTCTTTTTCGTATTTTTGTTCCCAATGTACAAATAAGTTTTGTTCACCGAACAAAGACAACGAAAAAGAAATGAGAATTATCGACCTGATACATAGCAACGAGAAGACAGCTTTCTCTTTTGAAATACTGCCACCGCTGAAAGGCACAGGCATCGAAAAGCTGTACGAAACCATAGATACTTTGCGGGAATTTGACCCGAAATACATCAATATCACTACACACCGCAGCGAATATGTGTACAAGGAGCTGGGAAACGGTTTGTTTCAGCGCAATCGCTTGCGCCGCCGCCCAGGGACTGTTGCCGTAGCTGCCGCTATCCAAAACAGATATAATATTACTGTAGTTCCGCATCTTCTTTGCAGTGGTTTCACCCGCGAAGAGACGGAATATGTACTGCTCGATCTGCAATTCCTGGGTATTACCGACTTACTGGTGTTACGTGGGGATAAAGCAAAACATGAGTCCGTCTTCACTCCCGAAGGCGATGGCTACCACCATGCTACTGAATTGCAAGAACAAATCAATAACTTCAATAAAGGTATCTTCGTAGATGGCTCGGAAATGAAAGTGACCAATACACCATTTTCCTATGGTGTGGCGTGTTATCCCGAAAAACACGAAGAAGCTCCCAATATTGACACTGATATCTACTGGCTGAAAAAGAAAATGGAAGCCGGTGCAGAATATGCCGTTACACAACTTTTCTATGATAACCAGAAATACTTCGACTTCGTAGAACGTGCCCGGAAAGCCGGAGTCACCATTCCCATCATTCCAGGTATCAAACCGTTCAAGAAGATATCTCAAATCAGTATGATGCCCAAGACATTCAAAGTGGACTTGCCGGAAGAACTGACATGCGAAGCAATAAAATGCAAAACGGATGAAGAAGCCAAACAAGTAGGCATCGAATGGTGTGTTAAGCAATGTAAGGAATTAATGGAACATGGAGTACCCAGTATTCACTTCTACTCCATCGGTGCAGTGGACAGTATAAAAGAAGTTGCAAAGCTGGTATACTAAAGCCGAAATCAAGTAACATTAGTTGTTAATTATAAAACCATATATAATATCGTGTTTTTCAAAGAGGTAATAGGACAAGAAGCAGCCAAACAGCGACTCCGGCAGGAAGTGCAAGAGGGGCGTATTCCTCATGCTCAGCTCTTCTGCGGTCCATCGGGAGTGGGAAAACTTCCGTTGGCAATGGCTTATGCCCGTTACATCTGTTGCCCGAACCGTACAGATACAGACGCCTGTGGCACTTGTCCCTCCTGCATAAAGTGGAATAAGCTGGTACATCCGGATGTACATTTCGTCTTTCCCATCGTAAAAAAAGGAAAGAAAGAAGTGTGCGACGATTACATAGCTGACTGGCGCCACCTGGTGCTGAACAGCCCTTATTTCAGTCTCAACCACTGGCTAAACGAGATGGATGCTGAAAACGGGCAAGCCATCATCTATGCAAAGGAGAGTGACGAGATAGTACGTAAACTCAGTCTGAAATCGAGCGAAGGTGGCTACAAGGTTACTATCGTCTGGCTACCGGAGAAAATGCACGTAGTTTGTGCCAACAAGTTATTGAAGCTTCTGGAAGAGCCTCCCGAAAAGACAGTATTCTTATTGATATCCGAAACTCCGGACATGATACTGCCGACAATCCTAAGCCGTACGCAACGTTTCAACATCCGTAAAATAAAAGAAGCGGATATTGCCAATGCCTTGCAACAGAAATACGGCGTACGCCCTAATGATAGTTTCACCTTGGCGCATCTTGCCAACGGTGACTTTATTAAAGCATTGGAAACCATCCACCTGAACGAAGAAAACGAACTGTTCTTTGAACTCTTTGTCAGTCTCATGCGTCTTTCCTATCAACGGAAGATACGTGAAATGAAGCAATGGAGTGAGCAACTGGCAGGCATGGGGCGCGAACGACAGAAGAACTTCCTGACATACGCCCAGCGTATGATACGTGAGAATTTCATCTATAACCTGCATTGCAAAGAAATGAATTACATGACTTTGCCCGAACAAAATTTTGCCACCCGTTTTTCCCCTTTTATCAACGAACGGAATGTAATGGGAATGATGGATGAATTGAGCGAAGCGCAAATACATATTGAGCAAAATGTAAATGCAAGGATGGTCTTTTTTGATTTTTCATTGAAAATGATAGTTCTACTGAAACAGTAGAAATCAGATATATAGTAGTAATCTCAATCATAAATAAAAAAATGGATTTTAAACTACATAACGGAAGCGGAGGTCTCTGCTGCAAAAGTTGCGGCAAGCAAGACAAGCAACTGAATACCTACGACTGGCTGGCCGACATTCCCGGAAACGGGGAAGAAAGCGACCTGGTAGAAGTTCAGTTCAAGAATACCCGCAAAGGATATTTCCGCAATAGTAACCATATACCTCTTGAAAAGGGCGACATCGTGGCCGTAGAAGCAACACCGGGACATGACATCGGTGTAGTGACCCTAACCGGACGCCTTGTTCCGCTACAAATGCGAAAAGCTAACATCAAGTCTGAGGCTGATATCAAGCGCATCTATCGCAAAGCTAAGCAGGTAGATATGGACAAATATAATGAAGCCAAAGGACGCGAGCATGACACCATGATACGTGCCCGGCAGATTGCCCTCAACCTGAATCTCAACATGAAAATCGGTGATGTGGAATATCAGGGAGACGGCAACAAAGCTATTTTCTATTATATCGCCGACGAACGTGTAGACTTCCGCCAGCTGATCAAAGTACTGGCCGATGCTTTCCATGTCCGCATTGAAATGAAACAAATTGGCGCCCGTCAGGAAGCCGGACGCATCGGCGGTATCGGCCCTTGCGGACGCGAGCTCTGCTGTGCCACCTGGATGACTTCCTTCGTGTCAGTATCCACAAGTGCCGCCCGTTATCAGGATATTTCTCTCAATCCGCAAAAACTGGCAGGACAATGTGCCAAACTGAAATGCTGTCTCAACTATGAGGTGGACTGCTATGTGGAAGCTCAGAAACGTCTTCCTTCCAGAGAGATCGAGTTGGAAACAAAAGACGGTACTTTCTATTTCTTCAAGGCAGATATTCTAAGCAATCAGATAACCTACTCTACCGACAAGAACATTCCTGCCAATCTGGTAACAATCAGTGGTAAGCGTGCATTTGAAATCATCGGTATGAACAAACGGGGCACTAAGCCAGAAAGTCTTGTAGAAGAAGCACGCCAGGTGGAACCCAAGAAGCCGATAGATTTGTTGGAACAGGAAAGCTTAACCCGCTTCGACCGTAGTCGTAAAGGTAAAAATGGCGGAGAAAATAACGGTGGCGGAAATGGAAACGGCGGTAATAACAACCGCAAGAAAAAGAAAAAAGGAAATCCGAATCAACCTGGAGATCAACAATCCAGACCACGCCCACAAAGTGAACCACGCTCACAAGGTGCCCCCAGACCACAAGGCGAGCAACCGAGGCAACAAGGGAGCCAACCCAGACAACAAGACGATCAGGTCAGACGCTACAAGCAAAAAAATCGAGAACGAGGAGATGGACAACGTGTTGATAGAGGTCCCAGACCCAACAATCCACCCAGACCAAAAGGAGAGAAACCAGCCGGAAATGAAAAACCTGCTCAAGAATAAAACATCTCTCCTGAAGAGTTTAATACTGCTGTTCATCGCAAGCTTCTACACAGCCTGCGATGAACAGACTGTATATCATTCTTTTCAATCCCTGCCAACGGAAGGCTGGCAGCGGAATGACACATTATTCTTCAATGTTTCGGTTGCAGACTCCGCTACACTCTACAATGTATCCGTAGAAGTGAGAAACCGGAACAATTATCCGTATCAGAATCTGCCCTTACTCATCTACTACGACAGTCCGGAAGTCCCAAATATCAAACGGGATACATTGGAACTGCGACTTGCTGACAATGCAGGTATTTGGTTAGGAGATGGCTGGGGTGGGTTATATCAATCAACTCTTCCAGCAGGTTTCATCCGTATTGGAAAAGCCGGGGAATACCGCTTCAAAATTATACACCTTCTACCGGATGAAGTTCTTCCCGGTATCAATGATGTAGGAATCAAATTAAAACGCTGACAGTCTCTTCTTGCGTCCTGCATCAATCCTCAGGAAGATGAACAACAAAATGGTGAATCCCCAAAGCGAAGAACCGCCATAACTAAAGAATGGCAGAGGAATACCAATCACAGGTGTCAATCCCAGCACCATACCTACATTAATAAATAGGTGGAACAGGAATATACTAACAACCGAGTACCCATAGACCCGACCAAAAGTAGATGGTTGCCGCTCCGCCACAGCAATCAGACGGAGTATTAATATAAGGAATAAGAGTAGCACGGCAGTAGAACCTATAAACCCTTCTTCTTCACCTACCGTACAGAAAATAAAGTCCGTATCTTGTTCGGGCACATATTTCAGTTTAGTCTGAGTACCGTTCAGGAATCCCTTTCCTGTCAGGCCACCGGAACCGATAGCTATCTTCGACTGGTTGACATTGTATCCGGCACCAGCCAGATCTTCTTCCATGCCTAATACCACCTTGATACGTATCTGCTGGTGAGGCTCCAATACTTTATTAAAGAAGTAATCACTGGAATATAAGAAACCGATAGAACCGATAGCAAACATACCTATCAGGAAATAACTAAGATGACGCTCACTTAACGAAAGGAAAATAAGGTACCCAACTACCAGCATACACAGTCCCCATTGCACCCAAACCAAATTAAACGGAGTCACATATTCCGATATAAAATAAGCGATTAACAACACTCCAATGGTAACTAACAATATATTGCGTACCGGTTCCCATTTCTTCTTATAAACCCACACCATTCCTGCCGCAGACAGCAAGACCATCGAAAGTACTGCAAACTCCCCTATCGGCGTCGGCGTATCGGCAATAAACACCTGATCAAAACGAATACCTACCACAAAGTAAACTACCGCGCACACTCCGGAAAACAGTACCACACCTGGCATTCCCTCCCGATACAGAACCAAAAAGAAAGCAGTATATACCAACGCTGAGCCAGTCTCCCGCTGCAAGATAATAAGTATCATCGGGAACAAAATAAGGAAAACCATCATCAAGATATTCTTCCAGTTCTTCATGGTGAACGAATAGGAATTCATATACTTGGCAAGAGCCAGCGCCGTAGCAAACTTGGCGAACTCCGCCGGCTGCAAACTTACCGGCCCCATGACCAGCCACGACCTCGATCCCTTCGTATCAGGGGCTATAAAGATAGTGACCACAAGTAATATGGCAAGTGCTATATAAATCAGATAGGCAAACATATCATAAACGCTGTCTTCAAGCATCAACAACACAAACCCCAATCCGAAAGAGCAAATGATCCAAACCAGTTGCTTACCTGCACGAGTGGAGAAATCCCAGAAGTCGCGGTCACCATAATCATAGCTTGCCCCGCAAACGCTAAACCAACCGAATGCAATCAGAATCAAGTAAACACAGATCGTTACCCAATCCAGTGATTTCCATATACTATCTCTCCTCGTCACCATACATTATCACACGATTACTCATTTCTTCCGCTCTTTCCTCGCTGGCAGGCGAAAGTTTTCCATTCAAATACTGTTCCATCATTAAAGCACCATAAGGTACTCCATAGGTTGCACCCCAACCACCATTCTCGACATAAACGGCAATAGCGATCTTCGGCTTGTCCATCGGGGCAAAACCTATAAATGCAGAATGGTCATGTCCGCGATTCTGTGCCGTACCCGTCTTTCCACAGACTTCTACACCCGGCAGTATGGTTCCGGCTATACGGCAAGTAGCACTTCCGGTAACTCCCGTAACAGCCGCCCGCATACCTTCTACAATTTCTTCATAATAAGAACGATCAATAGAAGTGTAACGACGCTCCCGATAGGTACTATCCAATTCTGCATCTTGAATATCCTTCACAATATGCGGAGTCACAAAATAACCACGATTGGCAATGGTAGCCGCTAAGTTTGCCATTTGCAAAGGTGTACTTAAAACTTCACCCTGACCGATAGAAATACTGATTACCGTCAATCCATTCCATGATCCACGATAGGCCTTATCATAAACACCTGCATTAGGAATAAATCCACGTTTCTCACCCGGCAAATCCGTTCCCAGCTTATAACCAAATCCTTGAGAAACCATGTGATCTTTCCATACAGTAAGCGCATTCTGTGGTGAACCGTATTTCTTATCACCAAACATGCGATAAAGCCCCCAACAAAAATAAGCATTACACGAAGTGGCAATAGCAGGTATCAGCGGAAGAGGTGATCCATGCCCGTGGCATCCCACACGCAGACCTCCATAAATGAATCCGTGAGAACAAGGAAACGATGTGGATGGCTGTATAATACCTTCCTGTAAGAATGTCAGCGCCTGCGCTGTTTTGAAAGTAGACCCCGGAGGATAGACACCCATAATAGCACGATTCAGCAAAGGTTTCTGCTTATCTCTCTGCAGCATATTATGATTTTTACCACGTTGGCGGCCAATCATCAAGTGCGGATCAAAGTTCGGAGCAGACACCAGACAAAGGATCTCCCCCGTTTCCGGCTCAATAGCCACAATTGCACCGATTTTATTTTTCATCAGACGCTCACCTAACATCTGCAAATCAATATCCAACCCTAATTTCAGGTTCTTACCCGGTATGGATGGGCGGTCTAGTTTCCCATCCATATAGTGGCCCTGAATACGTCCGTGCGCATCACGAAGCAAAACCTCTACTCCTTTTTCGCCACGCAGGTATTTCTCGTATGACTTTTCTATACCTTGCTTACCCACATAATCACCGCGAATGTAATAGTCGTCAGCCTCAATATCTCTCATTGAAACCTCACCAATATCTCCCAAAGCATGTCCGGCAGAATTATAAGTGTATTGCCGGATAGTACGTCTCTGAATATAAAAACCCGGGAATTTAAAGAGTTTTTCCTGGAATACACCGCACTCTTCTGCCGAGAGCTGCGGCATAAACACCTGATGCGTATATCTGGAATAACCGGGATTCATCCAGCGGTTCTTCACATCTTTCATTCGCTTCAGCAGCTGTTCTTTCGTAATATTCAGTGTGCGGCAAAAATCGAGAGTATCCAGTTCCGTCACCTCTCGCGGCACGAATGTGATATCATACGCAGGTTGATTGAACACCAGTAATTTTCCATTGCGGTCATAAATAGCACCGCGCGAAGGATACTGGATTTTATTAAGGAAAGCGTTACTATCTGCATTCTTCTTGTAAGTATCAGTCATGATCTGCAACACAAAAGACGCATGATATAAATGATAACAATCACAATTGCTACCCCACCTATCACAAATTTCCGCTTTTCGAGTGTATAATCTTTTGCCATCTTACTTCTTCTTCACTCCTTCTATAGCCATGATACAGGTTATAGTCAGCAACGCACTTGCCACAATTCTCAGCAGCAACGTTCCGATATGGGCGAACGAAAAGAATTCTATGGTAAGTAATATTGCATGATGAATAAAAACGCTAACAACCAAATACTTCAGGAAAGGTACAATTCCCATCGATTTTATCGAAGGAACTATATTCTCAAATGCATCCCGCGGCACAAACAGGCGTAGGAATGTAGGACGCAAAAAGCCAGTGCCACCGTAGCTGCAGCATTCATACCCGGCGTATCCGAAAAGATATCCACCGTCAGTCCCAGAAAAAACGCCCACAGCATCAAAGTATTCCGTGGTGTTTCCGACTCAAATTTCAGTATGAGATAAATATATAGAAAAGGAGTGGCATATCCGGCAATATGCACATTATTCAGTATCAGTACCTGCAATAGTACCAAACCGATAAACCAACCTATTTTATGCAGATAATTGATGACCACCTCTTATTTAATTAACAATTGATAATTGACAATTGACAATTAAGGTTACCCCATTAATTGCTTATCACTAAATACTCTAACACTTATCACTCCCATCATTTCCCTTCTTCCTTCTCCAATGTCTGCTGCTCTTCTTGTCCGGTACGGGCAATCACCCGAACGTTGCTCACCTTTCCGAAATCCGTGGCCAGTTTTATCTTCAACAGATAAGAGAGACCGTCGTGAGAATCAGACATATCATCCACCGTTCCCACCATGATACCCGCAGGAAATACTGTAGAATACCCACTTGTCACCACCGTATCACCCAGGTTAAACTCTGCATGGCGAGGTAAATCTTTCAAATAAGCATAACGAGAGTCTCCATATTCCCACTTCAAATAACCGAAATATTCACTGCCCACAATCTTGCAACTGATGCTCGATTTACTGTTCAGCAATGGAATAACGGTAGAGTAATGCGGAGAAGTTTTATAGACAATGCCCACTACTCCGTTGGCATCTACCACTCCCATTTCCGGACGGATACCCGCAGAGGTTCCTTCATCAAGGGTGATATAGTTATCCACCCGGTTCAGACTATTCTTGATGACATTCGCTTTGAAAATATGGTATTCGTCCGGTTCGAGCCGTTCCAGGCTATACAACCGAACAGAGTCCATTCCTTTATTTTTCAGCGTTTTCTC